>OGFI01001358.1_pt1 | contig 12237 bp, 13 predicted proteins | sample 1570901 | NCBI WGS metagenome assembly OGFI01 (sample SAMEA2582018, study PRJEB24529) | metagenome | biome: Human gut stool | place: China | collected 2011 | reverse complement strand
GATGTTAAAGGCGTGAGAGGCCTCTGTCTTAACCGCTTGACCAACGGGCCATACGACCATTTTCGCATCAGGTGTTCGCACCCGACTTGGCTATTTTAGCATACCGGGTGCCCTTTGTCAACAGCAAATTTCGATTTTATTGAAAAAATAAAAATTCCCGCCGCCCCGGACCGGCAGCAAACACCGCGCCCGCTGCCGTTCTATGCGGCCTTTTATAAAGGAACGATAAAATGGTGAAACCTGAATTCGGATAGTTGACAATGTGGTAAAATGTGGTACTCTTAGGGTGCAAAAAAGCTTTTGAGGAGGGCTTATAATATGGCTATGAAAATAGATCGTCGTGCGTTTTTAAAGACTTCTGCCGCAATGGCAGTGGCAGTATCCATGACCGGGCTGCTGGGCGGCTGCAGTGATGGTGACATTGGCACTGATCTGGGTGGCTTTACGGTTGCTGTGGGTAAATGGAGCGCCGTCCCTCATGATCAGGGCATTGGCACCGGGAAATCCTGGTATGCCGATTTCACGGTGACAGTGTGCGTTCACAATCTGGATAGCGTCAACGGCTTCAGCTTCCCGGCAAAATCCGTATTTGTGCTTAAGATCAACGGTCAAAAGGTCGCGCTGCAGGGCGGAGATCTGCTGAGCAATATCACGCTGGTCATGAAAAAGGGCGAGCGCAAAACGGGTGTGCTGACCTTCCGGCTGGATGAGAGCCAGAAGATGCTCTATCAGGCAATGGAAGCACATACCGCAGATATCAAGCTTAGGGTTGGCGTAGACCCCACCGAGACCTATACCGGTGTTTATGAAGGCTATACCTTTAAGAAGGATTCAAAACTTGCATAATTGAACCCAAACAGCCTAATACAGGAGGTGCATTGCTATGATCGACCGCAGAACATTTCTCAAGCTCAGTGCCGGGGCGCTGGTGCTGACCGCCGCAGGGGCTTTGACCGGCTGCGGAGGGATGAATGACCGTCCGAAGGTGACGATCGACGGAGTGGTGTTTATGTGCGAAGCTCCAGTTATAACCGGTGGCAGCGGCTATGTTATGCGCTATTGTCCGCTGTTCGCGATTCAGAATGATACCGGCGAGCGGGTAATATTGGAGCCGGAAGATATTACTGGCACCTTTACGGATATGGAAAATAATATGTATCCACTGGAATTTGTTTGCAAAAAACTGACAGTGGAGCCGCATAGTTATGAGGAATATGGCAATTCGTTGAAGTTCTGTCTGGAAAGTGAAAATCGGGTTCCTGCAGAATACAGCAATGGTACGTTCATCCTACGGGTGACCTATCATAATCAAACTGCCGTATTCCGTTACGATGGAAAAACTGTTACCCCCAGCAAAGGATAAGATTCGGACAACATTTTGCCGCCGGGCACTTCTGGAAACAGGAGTGCCCGGCGGCTTTTTTGTTTTGTGCCGCATTACCTGTTCTTTACATTGGGGCTGGCATTGTGCACAAAGTTTTACGCACTTTTTGCACGTCCATGGTCGCGGCAAGGGCGGCAAAGCGGTAGAATAAGGCCGTTCCCAAGGAAAACACAAAAGACAGTGCCGGGCGGGCGCCCGGGTTTTTAATGGAGGAAATTCTATCATGAAAAAGATCTCTCGTCGTTCGTTTCTGACCGTTTGCGGTGCAGCTGCTGCGGCTGCTGCCCTGACCGCCTGCGGCGGCTCTGCTTCTTCCGCATCCACCGCTGCTTCTGCTTCCACCACCGCTTCTTCCGCTGCCGGGCAGGCAGCCGGTACCCTGAGCGGCAACGTTGCTACCGGCGGTTCTACTTCCATGAAGAACGTCATTGCTGCCCTGACCGAGGGCTTTGCCGAGGTCGAGCCGGGCGTCACCGTCAGCTACGACCCCACCGGTTCCGGCGCTGGCATCACCGGCGCTACCGACAAGACGCTGGACATCGGCCTGTCCTCCCGCGCCCTGAAGGACGACGAGAAGAACGCTGTGGACGGCACCACCGTGGCGCTGGACGGCATCGCCATCGTTGTGAACAAGGACAGCAAGGTCGCTGACCTGACTGTGGAGCAGCTCAAGAAGATGTTCACCGGCGAGATCACCAACTGGAAGGAGGTCGGCGGCGATGATGGCGAGATCGTTCTGGTGGGTCGTGAGGCCGGTTCCGGCACCCGCGATGGCTTTGAGAGCATCGTGGACGTGAAGGACAGCTGCAAGTACGCACAGGAGCTGACCGCTACCGGCGCTGTCATCAGCGCTGTGGAGGCAAACCCGCTGGCCATCGGCTACGCTTCTCTGTCCGCTGTGGGCGACACCGTCGCCATGGTCACCGTGGAGGGTGTGGAGTGCAGCGAGGACACCGTGAAGGACGGCAGCTACAAGATCCAGCGTCCCTTCGTGTTCGTTACCAACAAGAGCGTTGCCCTGTCTGAGCAGGCACAGGCCTTTGTGGACTTTGCCACCAGCAAGGACGCTGCCGACCTCATCCGCACCGCAGGCGCTGTGCCCGTGAACGAGTAAAAGGCGCTCAGGGTCAGCCCGGCTGGGAGTTCCCCCGCGAAATTCGGGGCTTCCAGCTCCCGCCCTATTGCCTACGGCAACAGGGTCCCACCCTCGGATCATTCGCTGGTGAAACTCCCGGCCAAACTGACCCGGCAACAGGATGGGACGATGATAAAATCAGCCCGCCGCGCCGGCCTGCCGTTTCTGCGAGCCGACGCGGCTTTTATAAAGGATTTCAGCTATGAACAAAAAATCCTATCTGCGCCGGGTGCGGCTGCCCCGCACCCCTGCCGACTGGCTGGAAGCGGTGATGAATTTCATCTTCTTCCTGTGCGGAATGCTGGCGGTGTGCTGTGTGGTGCTCATCTCGGTGTACATGGTGGTCTCCGGCGTGCCGGCTATCCATAAGATCGGCCTGTTCAAGTTCCTGTTCGGCACAAAATGGGCGTCCACCGCGGCAGAGCCGCTGTTCGGCATCCTGCCCTTCATCCTGTCCAGCATCTACGGCACGCTGGGCGCTACCATCCTCGGCGTGCCCATCGGCCTGCTGACGGCAGTGTTCCTTTCCAAGGCCGCAGACCCCAAGCTGCGCACCGTGGTGGTCACCGCCATTGAGCTGCTGTCCGGCATCCCCAGCGTGGTGTTCGGCCTTTTGGGTATGCAGGTGCTGGTGCCCGCCGTGGCAAAAGCTTTCGGCAAGGCTTCCGGTGCCTGCCTGCTCAGCGCCATCGTGGTGCTTTCCATTATGATCCTGCCCAGCATCGTGTCCGTGTCGGTGACGGCGCTCAACGCCGTGCCGCCGGAGTATGAGCAGGGCAGTCTGGCGCTGGGCGCTACCGACACCGAAACATGGTTCAAGATCAGCATTCCGGCGGCGAAAAGCGGCATTGCCGCAGGCGTTGTGCTGGGCATCGGCCGCGCCATCGGCGAGGCCATGGCCGTGATGATGGTAGCGGGCAACAGCCCCAATATGCCGGACAGCCTGTTCCGCAGCGTCACCCTGCTGACCACTGCCATCGCCAAGGAAATGAGCTACGCCGGCGGCTTGCAGCGGCAGGCACTGTTCAGCATCGCGCTGGTGCTGTTCGTGTTCATCATGCTCATCAACGTTGTGCTGAATGTGGTGCTGAAGGGAGGAAACCGCGATGAATAACGGCTTTTCGCCCTCCCGCCGGGCATGGAACCGGGTGATGACCGTGCTGGTCTGGGCAAGCGCAGTGCTGGTGATGGTGCTGGTGGCCGGGATCATCGGCATGGTGCTGGTGCGGGGCATCCCCCACATCAGCTGGAAATTCCTTTCCACCACCGCCAGTGTGCTGAAAAAGACGGACGGCATTCTGCCCGCCATCCTCAACACCCTGTATGTCATCCTGCTGACATTACTCATCGTATTGCCGCTGGGCGTGGGTGCGGCGGTCTACCTGACCGAATACGCTTCCAACCGGCGGCTCATCGAGGTCATCGAGTTTACCAACGAAACGCTGGCCGGTATCCCCAGTATCATCTACGGCTTGGTGGGTATGCTGGTGTTCAGTCAGGCACTGGGCTTCCAGACCTGTCTTTTGTCCGGCAGTCTGACGCTGGTGGTGATGAACCTGCCCACCATCATCCGCACCACACAGGAATCCCTCAAAACCGTGCCGCAGGGCTACCGTGAGGGTGCTATGGGTCTGGGTGCAGGCAAGTGGCACATCATCCGCACCATCGTGCTGCCCTGCAGCATTGACGGCATCGTTACCGGCTGCATTCTGGCTGTGGGACGCATCGTGGGCGAAAGCGCCGCGCTGCTGTTCACCGCCGGTGCGGCAGAGGTGATCGCCAAGAGCGTGTTCAAAGCCTACACCTCCAACGGCGCCACCCTGTCGGTGCTGCTGTATCTGCGCGCCTTTGAGGACGGCGATTTCACCTCCGCATGGGGCATCGGCGCAGTGCTGCTGGTGCTGGTGCTGCTGATCAATCTGGCAGCACGGCTGGCGAAAACGAAACTGAAACAGAAGCAGTAAAAGATTGCAGATATTTGATAGCGGCCTCGCCCTCTCAGTCTCGGCACTTCGTGTCTCGACAGCTCTCCCAAAGGGAGAGCCTCTGGCGAAACCGAAAGCTTCGCATGGACTGCCAAGGCCTCTCACTTTGGGAGAGGTGGCATTGCGCAAGCAATGACGGAGAGGGCGAGGATGCTGAAAAAACGCGATCGTCCTATAAAATATGAGGTACTCTATGGAAAACACGAATGTGCCGGTGATATCGGCAAAGGATCTGAACCTCTGGTACGGCGACTTCAAGGCGCTGAAGAGCATTTCGCTGGATGTGGGCGAGCGGGAGATCACCGCACTGATCGGCCCCTCCGGCTGCGGCAAGTCCACCTTTTTAAAGACCCTGAACCGCATGAACGACCTTGTGCCGGGCGTGCGTATCGAGGGCGATGTGCGGCTGAAGGGCGAGGACATCTTTGCCCGCGAGATGGAGCTGACCGACCTGCGCCGCCGCGTGGGCATGGTGTTCCAGAAGGCAAACCCCTTCCCCATGAGCATCTACGACAACATCACCTACGGCCCCAAGCTGCACGGCGTGCGCAATAAGGCCGAGCTGGACGAGCTGGTGGAAAGCTCGCTGCGGGGCGCAGCCCTGTGGGACGAGGTGAAGGATCGCCTGAAAAAGAGCGCTCTTGGCCTTTCCGGCGGGCAGCAGCAGCGTCTTTGCATCGCCCGGGCACTGGCGGTCAAGCCCGAGGTGCTGCTGATGGACGAGCCCACCAGCGCACTGGACCCCGGCTCTACCATGAAGGTGGAGGAGCTGATGAACGAGCTGAAAAAGAACTACACCGTGGTCATCGTCACCCATAATATGCAGCAGGCTGCCCGTATCAGCGACCGCACCGCCTTCTTCCTGCTGGGGGAGCTGGTGGAAGTGGGCTCCACGAACCAGATCTTCAGCACGCCCCGGGACAAGCGCACCGAGGACTACATCTCCGGCCGGTTCGGTTAATGCAGGGAGGAACAAAGCAATGAGCATTCGCAAACAATACGACAGCGATCTGGAAGCCCTCAGGACCGCGCTGGTGGAGATGGGGCAGAACGCCGCCGAGGCCGTGGAGAACGCGCTGGAAGCGCTGTGCACCGCCGACACCGCAGCCGCCCAGAAGATCGTGCAGGGGGATGACCGCATCAACAACATGGAGCGGGACATCGAGCACCGCTGCATGGCTCTGCTGCTGCGCCAGCAGCCGGTGGCGGGCGATCTGCGCCACATTTCCACCGCCATGAAGGTGGTCACCGATATCGAGCGCATGGGCGACCACGCTTCGGATATTGCGGAGATCATCCCGCATCTCGTCACCGTGCGTAAGGAGAGAGACCCCGCTGTCAGTCAGGCTATTGCCATGGGACACAAGGCCTACCAGATGATCATAGACGCCATGGACGCCCTGACCGCCGAGGACGAGATCGCCGCACGCCGCGTCATCGCCGCAGACGACGCCGTGGACTACGACTTCAACGCCATCAAGCATACGCTGGCACAGGAGATCGCCGCCGACCCCGCCAAGGTGGACGCCGCGCTGGATCTGCTCATGGTCATCAAGTATCTGGAGCGCATCGGCGACCACGCCGTGAACGTAGCCGAGTGGGTGCAGTTCGTGCGCACCGGGCGCTACAAGGACGAAAGTATGTTCTGATACTCACTCTGCCCTTTTGGGCGCGTGTTTTCCTTATTTTCTTCTGGAAAAGGCTGTCTGCCACTTGGCAGGCAGCCTTTTTCTGCGTGAGGGAGTTCGTTCCAACCCCTCCCGTGAAAATGCGTTTGGAGCGCTCCGCAGAGCGCGACAAACGCGAAATTTAAAATAATTCTTCCGCTGAAGATGCGCAAAGCGAACGCGGAGCGCATTCCAAATCGTCCTCTTCCCCCCTACAACCAAAATTGACTAAAAAATTTTTATCTTTTCTGCAATGTTTGCGGCGGGTGATTCGTATTCAGGGTATAAGAGCCCGGAAGGGGCTCCGCAGTTATCGTGCGGCGGGTGGTCCGGCTTCCCCCAGTCCCCCGCCAGCCGCACCGTTACGGAGGACAGATACAATGATGGCAAAGCTTGAACGCTCCCCGCAGCAAGCCCGCATGGAGGCCGTGAGCCGCGATGCACTGGTGCAGGCGGCGCTGCAGGAGATCACCCAAAATTATCGTGAGGCCAGCCTTTCCAATGTGGCAAGGGCTTATGGTGTTTCGCTGGCGTATGTCAGCGAGTGCGTGCGCGCCCAGACCGGGCGCACCTACAAGGAGCTGCTGCAAAAGCACCGCATGGAGACCGCCGCGCGGCTGCTGCGCCGCAGCGATCTGAACATTCAGCAGATCATTGCGCAGGTGGGATACGAGAACACCAGCTACTTCTACCGCCTGTTCCACGAGCGCTACGGCCTGAGCCCCCGGGAGTACCGGCTGGTGCGCACCGGCACTGCTCCCCGCCGCCCCACCGCATGAAACCCTCTTTTGATTTGCTGCCCCGACCGTCGTGCTGCTGCCCCGCGCACGGCGGTCTGTTTTTGCTGCGAAATGGAGAAAAATCTGGTACTTTATGGAATATTGTGTTATACTAAAATAAATGTACCCCGCGCGGCAGGGCGCGGGCAAGAGAGGATGAGTGGATATGTTTCGCGGAGCGGTAAGAGCAGATATGGCACGGATTTTGGATATCTATGCCCGTGCGCGGGAATTCATGGCGAAAAACGGCAACTCTACCCAGTGGGGGGACAATTACCCAAGCCCGGAGCTGCTGGAAGAGGATATCGATACCAACCGGCTGTTCGTGTACATGGTAAACGGCCAGATGCAGGCGGTGTTTGCCTTTGTCCTTGGCGAGGACCCCACTTACAAGGTCATTGAGGACGGACAGTGGCTCAACGACACTTTGCCCTACGGTACGCTGCACCGGCTGGCTTCGGCGGGCGAGAGCAAGGGCGTGGGCAAGGCGGTGGTGGAGTGGTGTCTGGAGCACTGCGAGAGCCTGCGCGCCGACACCCACGCCGACAACAAGGTGATGCAGCACCTGCTGGAAAGCGAGGGCTTTACCCGCTGCGGCATCATCCATGTGGAGGACGGCACCCCGCGCATCGCCTACCAGCGGTTGTCCCTGACCCAGAGCCAGCTGGGGTGAGCGGAAAAACAGTTTGATTTGGGAGATCGGAAACACCTGCGGGCGTTTCCGATCTCCTTTTTCATAGATGGAGCTGCCCTGCCGCGCCCTCTCCCGTGAAAATGCAATGCCGGAGCGTCCGCAGATGCTCCGGCATTGCGCTATTAAAAAAGAATTTTTCCGCTGAATATGCGCAAAGCGCACGCGGCGCGCATTTCTGATCCTCTCCCCCCTTCTGTGCCTTGCCACCGGCGGCGAAGCAGTGTATAATAGCCTCAGAACACTACAATGCCGGAAACCCCGGCAGATACAGGAGGAATTGCAGATGAATAAACCGGTACTGGTCGTCATGGCTGCCGGCATGGGCAGCCGTTACGGCGGCATGAAACAGATCGACCCGGTGGGCCCCAACGGACAGGTCATTATGGACTATTCCCTCTACGACGCCCGCCGCGCCGGCTTTGAGACCGTGATCTTTGTCATCAAGCACGAGATCGAGGACGCCTTCAAGGCAGCCATCGGCGACCGCGTGGCCAAGGCGATGAAGGTGAAGTATGCCTTCCAGCAGCTGGAAGAGCTGCCCGCAGGCTTTGCCGTGCCGGAGGGACGTGTAAAGCCCTGGGGCACCTGCCATGCCGTGCTGGCTGCAAAGCCCCTGATTGACGGCCCCTTTGCGGTCATCAATGCGGACGACTACTACGGTCCGGAGGCGTTTCAGGTGATGTACGATTACCTGTCCACCCACGCCGATGATGATTTCTACCGCTACTGCATGGTCAGCTATCTGCTGAAGAATACCCTGTCCGAGAACGGCAGCGTGGCACGCGGCGTGTGCATCAAGAACGAGGACGGCACCCTGCAAAGCGTGACCGAGCGCACCCGCATCGAGCCCTGCGACGGCGGCGCACATTACACCGAGGACGGCGGCGAGAGCTGGGTGGACCTGCCCGGTGACACCCCTGTGAGCATGAACCTGTGGGGCTTCGGCAAGAGCTTTCTGGACGAGGCCGAGCAGCGCTTTGCGGGCTGGCTGACCGAGAACCTGCCGGTGAACCCCCTGAAGTGCGAGTATTTCCTGCCGCTGGTGGTGACCGAGCTGATCGAGGAGAACAAGGCAAAAATTCAGGTGCTGCGCAGCACGGATAAGTGGTTCGGCGTCACCTACCGGGAGGATAAGCCGCTGGTGGTGGAGGCCATTGCCCGCAAGACCGCCGAGGGCCAGTACCCCGAAAAGCTGTGGGAGTAAATGCTTCGCAATAGCGGAAAAATATTTAGATCATAGCAAAGTCGGGCAGCCTGCGGACTGCCCGACTTTGTGTTTTTATGGGGTGGAACGTATTCACAAAAACCGTTCCAGCTGGATGCGGTTATCCTCTTCAAAATCCTGCAGCCGCTGGGCAAGGCGCTTTGCGCCCGGGGCGGCGTTGGGGTAGTCCTTGCAGCTTTTTACGCAGTCCACCACCCCCATGCCGCTGCCCTGTGTGAGCATCTCGGCCAGATTGCGGGTAGATTTGTCCGTAAGGGTCTTGAGCCCGATGCCCATTTTCGTGTTCAGCTTTGCCATGGTGCTCTGCCCCTGCGCGCTGCCGCCGCAGGCTTCTATGGCGGTGTGCGCCTCCTGATTCAGCTGGTGGTAGATGTTGCGCTGGCGCAGCAGTTCGGCCTTGAACTGCACATCGCTGGTCATGGGTAAAATCTGTTCCAAGGTGTTCTTGCCCATCTCGGTGTTCTGCACCACCGCTTCCAGCAGGTTGAGGTTATCGTTTTTCTGGTTTTCCATACAAAAAAATCCCCCTTTGGCACCTAGTATGTGCCCGAAGGGGGATTTTATACGTTGTTTCTCAGCAGATCTTATTGCCGCCGGAGATCTGGATGCCGCGCAGCCGCTCGTCACAGATGGCGTACAGGCGCTGCCAGCAGTTGGCGGCGCGGTCCAGCTCGTCCAGCCCTGCCACTGCGACGCTCAGGGTAAAGGGCACCCGTTTCATCATGCCCATGGAGGTGATGCACTCGTGGGGCATTTCGGCGTAGATGTTCCGCATCTGCTCGGCCAGCTGGCCGCCGTCCAAGTCCAGACAGCCTACCACAAAGGTGGTGCCGGTCAGGCGGCAGACGATCTGACTGCCCGGGATGTCGAAATACTTTTTCCACTGGTTTGCCACAAAGCAGATCAGCTGATCCATCACCGGCTGACCGTAGGTGTCCCGCAGCTGTGCGCCGTGATCCAGCGATATCAGCGCCACAGCGGCCTTGCGCCCCTGCTCTGCCCAGCGATCCAGCTCGGCGGCGATCACAGTCTCAAGGTAGCGGCGGTTGTACACGCCGGAAAGAAAATCGTGGTTCAGGTCCTCGCGGCATAGTTCCCGCTCGCGGGCGCTCATGCGCTCCTCCGGCAGCAGGTTGCCTGCCAGCGGGGCAGACATGGTGATCCGCCACAGCTTGCCGTCTGCCCGCACCGTGCGGCGCAGTACGCAGCTTACCCGGCCGTTGCACAGGCTATAACTCACCTGCAGGCCTTCGTCCTGCCAGCCGGTGTCCTGTGGCAGCTCGTCCAGCAATACCGTTTCAAACGCAGCCTGTGCGCCCTCGGCAAAGGTACGCAGATCCTGCTCTGTCCATTCTCTGTCCATCTGTAATTTCCCCATCATCAGTACGCGCCGCCGCTTCCGACGGGCGAAATTCCAATTTTCCCACAAATCCGGGAACTTACGGCTATTATACCATTGAAATACAGATTTTTCCAGCAAAACGCACAAATTTTTACGGCAGTTTTTACAATTCTGTCAAATTGCTAATTCTTTCACGTTTTGAACGTCTGCATTGCAGCGGCAGTACACGGCGCACTCGGCTTCGATTTGTGCGGCAAGGGCTTTGGAGTCAAAGCCGGCCTTTGCGCGCCATGCCCAGTTGCCGCCCAGCTTGCCCGGGGTGTTCAGGTGCGCCTCGGCACCCAGCCCCAGCCAGTCGTACATGGGAATGATGGCTTTGTCCGCCACCGAGCCCAGCGCCGCCCGCAGCAGCGCAGTGCGCGCGGCGGCAGTCTTTACCGCTGCCACCTCCTTGGCGGTGGGCTTGCAGGGGGTCAGGTGCAGATAGGCCGCAGCGGTGGCCTTTTCCTTTTCGGAAGCGCCGTTCTCCCACCAGTCGGTCAGGGTGGTGTTGTCGTGGGTGCCGGGGTAGACCACGCCGTTTTTGACGTGGTTATGGGGCAGATACTCGTTGTCCCCGCCGCCGAAGGCAAACTGCAGCACCTTCATGCCCGGGAAGGTACTGTCGGCCAGCAGCTTGCGCACGCTGGGGAACAGCTCGCCCAAGTCCTCGGCGATGATGGGTAGCTTGCCCAGTGCGGCCTCCAGTGCATCGAACAGCTCCATGCCGGGGCCGTTCTCCCACTTACCGGTGCGGGCGGTGGTGCTGTCTGCCGGGATGGCCCAATAGGTGTCGAAGCCGCGGAAGTGGTCGATGCGCAGCAGATCGTAGATGCCCAGTGCGTGGCGCACCCGCTGGATCCACCATGCGTAGCCGGTCTTTTTGTGGTACGCCCAGTCGTACAGGGGGTTGCCCCACAGCTGGCCGTCTGCGGAGAAGTAGTCCGGCGGGCAGCCTGCCACCCGGGCAAAGCGGCCGTCGGCGTCCAGCTCAAACAGCTTGCCGCCCACCCATGCGTCCACCGAGTCCGCAGAGACGTAGATGGGGATATCGCCCAGGATCTGCACGCCCTTCTTGTTGGCATAGGCCTTGACTGCCTGCCACTGGACGCTGAACTTGTACTGCACAAACTTCCAGAAGCCAATCTCCTCTTCGTTTGCAGCAGCAAAGGCAGCCAGTACGGCCTTGTCGCGGCGGCGGTAGGGGGCGTCCCACTCCACCCAGTTCTTCATCTTGTTGGCTATTTTCAGCGCCATGTACAGGGCGTAGTCCTCCAGCCAGTCCTCGTTGGCAAGGGTGAAGGCGTAGTAGTCGTCGGGGTAGTAGTAGGCACAGCCGTGCAGCCCGGCGCACTGGCTGCGCCATGCGGCGTAGGCCTTGCGCAGCACCGCAAAGCGGCTGACGTACAAGGTGCCGTAGTCCACTTCCAGCGGGTCTTTGCCCCAGCTTTCCGCCTTGAGATCTGCGGCGGTCAGCAGGCCCTCTTTTTCCAGTGCTTCCAAGTCCACAAAATAGGGGTTGCCCGCAAAGGCAGAGCAGCTCTGGTAGGGGCTGTCACCGTAGCCGGTGGGGCTGAGCGGCAGCAGCTGCCAGATCGTTTGCCCTGCCGCAGACAGGAAATCCACAAATTGAAATGCCGCCTTGCCAAAGCAGCCGATCCCGTAAGGGCCGGGCAGACTGGATACCGGCATCAGAATACCACTTTCACGCATGATCCGTTACCTTCCTCGCTGTCAATTTTCGGGAATATTCGTTGTTTCCTATCATAACATAACTGTAAACTATTTTCCACAGGCAAAAATCGTGGTATACTGGTTTTTATGGGGTACCCCCTCAGCTTCGCTGCGCTCAGCAGCTCCCCCAAGGGGGAGCCTTTGGCATGGTTGGAAAGTTTGTGGTTTGACCGGAAAGTTCCTGCCTGCTTTCAGCGTGCAAAGACGCTCCGCTGGGCCAGAGGTAGGGAGGGGTGTTCCGACTCCCCCCTCC
>OGFI01001355.1_pt1 | contig 12257 bp, 9 predicted proteins | sample 1570901 | NCBI WGS metagenome assembly OGFI01 (sample SAMEA2582018, study PRJEB24529) | metagenome | biome: Human gut stool | place: China | collected 2011 | reverse complement strand
GAATCAAAGAAATCATCAGATAAAGATAAAAAAGATGGTGAATCAAAGAAATCATCAGATAAAGATAAAAAAGATGGTGAATCAAAGAAATCATCAGATAAAGATAAAAAAGATGGTGAATCAAAGAAATCATCAGATAAAGATAAAAAAGATAGTGAATCAAAAGAGTCATCAGATAAAGATAAAAAAGATGGCGAATCAAAGAAATCATCAGACAAAGATAAAAAAGATGAAGAATATGAAAGATCTCTAATTGAAAGATATGCAGAGCTTATAAATCAAGGATACGATGTGGATTCTCCAGAACTAATAGAATTTTATAAAGAAATCGCTAAAGAAAGAAAAATAAAAATAGAACAAGAAAAAGGAATCCGAAATGAAAATGGAGATTTAAAATATCCAATTGTTCCAGTAAATAATGAGAAAACAACTGACGATGATAAGAAATATGAAATTGTTCCTGTAGATGAAAATATTCCAGAAAGTGATAAGACTGAGAATAGTGAAAACAAGAAAGATAAAAGATTGGAAATTGTTTATGATGGAAAAAATAATCAATATATATTAAAAAATTATAAAGATGAAAACCTTGTTTTTTATACAGAAGAGGAAAAGAAGAAATATTTTGAAACATTAGATCGAGTGTATAGCAAACCAGTAGCTGGTAAAAAATTCAAAAGCAAAAAGAAAAAAATTAGATATATAGAAGGATCATTTAAAAATGATAAAGAAAATTTAAAAGAAATATTAGGTGACAAAAAATTAAAGGATATTGCAAAATATTGTGATCCACAATTATTAGTTATGTTAGCCAATATTAATGTAATTTATGCTAAGCAATATGTTAGAGAATTATCAAAAGGAAAAGATGATAAAAAAGAGCCAGTTGAATATAGTATGAAATATAACTTAAAAGATATGAGAAAGAATCATAAAAGAACAAGATTATCATTATTACAAAGAATGAGAATAAATAAAATGGCAAAGAAAAATCATGAAAAAGGAGTTGCTGAATATATTCCTGATGATAAAAGTAGAAAATGGTTAATATTCCCTATAGTAGGAGCATTAGCAGCTGGAGGAATAGCCTTAGCTAATAATCAAAAAAACAACGAAAAACAAGTTCAACCAAAACAGGAATATACAGACACAACGAATCCAGGCGGAAATTTAGAAAAAACTATTGGACAAACTACAACAGAGCATACTTCTGAACGAACAACAACAACAACAACTAAGACTGCAAATAAACCATCTGTACAAGATGTTCCTAGTACACTTGATAAATCAGTAGTAGATACATCAGGTAATGGTAGAAAAAATGAAAATCAAGGATTAGTATTAGGAAGTAAAGTCTCAATGCCCGCTGGTGTTACATATACACAAGATAGCTTGGAAAATGGAGCAAAAGGAGTTATTGGAGAATTATCATACAGACCAGAAGGTGAATATGTTATAGATAGAGTAGCATTATGGTATGACGGAAAATTACAAGCTAATTTAGGAACAGCAGGTACAGATGTAAATCAAGAAATTGAAAAAATAGCAAAAAAATTGGGAGTAAATCCATCAGAGATTGTTCAAAAAGCACATATTTGCTTAGGTGAAAATCATGATGCTCCAACAGGATGGATTAAAGCTGATGAATTTAGTATGGATGATATAAAAGCAAACATAAGTAAAACTTATGATCAAATTCAACAAGAAAAAGTAGCAAAACAAACTCAGACTCAAAAAAATACTCAACAACAAGATCACGAAGATAGATAAAAAACTTAATTTAACACAACTTGAATATTGACTTATGAATATATCGATGATATAATATTAACCGTTAGTATATAAAGCCAAGAATGGCAAAATATACTAGCGGTTAAAATATTTTCAGGAGGTGAAATTTAAGTGCCAACAATTAATCAATTAGTAAGAAAAGGAAGACAAACAGGTGTAACAAAATCTACAGCCCCAGCTTTACAACATGGATACAATTCTATGAAAAAGAAAATGACTGATAGACGTTCACCACAAAAAAGAGGTGTATGTACAGTTGTTAAAACAGTAACACCTAAAAAACCAAACTCAGCTTTAAGAAAAGTAGCAAGGGTTAGACTTTCAAATGGTTATGAAGTAACATCTTATATCCCAGGAATAGGACACAACTTACAAGAGCATAGTGTTGTATTAATAAGAGGAGGAAGAGTAAAAGACCTTCCAGGTGTTAGATATCACATAATCAGAGGAACATTAGATACTGCAGGAGTTAAAGACAGAATGCAAGCAAGATCTAAATACGGAGCTAAAAAACCAAAAAAATAAACCGTAATTTGGAATAAAATTGCAAGGTGCATATAACTTACTAATTTAGGTTTGTACTTAAATTAATAATAGATTATATAGCACTTAACTAAAAAGTATTAAGAAGGAATTATTAGTATTAAGCTTTTTAGAGTACCTAAAATACTAGGTTATATTAGTATTAAATATTATAAGGAGGGAAGAATAGTGCCAAGAAAAGGATATATAGCAAAAAGAGAAGTTTTACCAGATCCAATGTATAATAGCAAAGTTGTTACAAAATTAATAAACAATGTAATGCTTGATGGTAAAAAAACAGTTGCTCAAAAAATAGTTTATGATGCATTTGACATCATAAAAGAAAAAGAAAACAAAAATCCATTAGAAGTTTTTGAAGATGCACTAAACAATGTAATGCCAGTTCTAGAAGTTAAAGCTAGAAGAATTGGTGGTGCTACATACCAAGTGCCAATTGAAATAAGACCAGAAAGAAGACAAACATTAGGTTTAAGATGGTTAGTTGTTTATGCTAGAAATAGACATGAAAAAACTATGTCAGAAAAATTAGCTGGAGAAATAATGGATGCAGTAGCTGGAAACGGTGGAGCTTTCAAGAAGAAAGAAGATATGCATAAAATGGCTGAAGCTAACAAAGCTTTTGCTCATTATAAATGGTAAAATTAAGATAAAATATATTATTAAAAAGTATATAGGTATCTTAAATTTTAAATTAAAAATTGTAGTAAATAGCACATTAACTTTTTAATAAATATTTTGTGAAAATACAGAATATTTTTAATTAGTTAATTTGCTATATATACATTAAGATTAAATAAAATAAAGGAGGAAAATATGGCTGGAAGAGAATTTCCTTTAGAGAAAACAAGAAATATAGGAATAATGGCTCACATTGATGCTGGTAAAACAACAACAACAGAAAGAATCTTATTTTATACAGGAAAAACTCATAAAATAGGAGAAGTTCATGAAGGTGCAGCTACAATGGACTGGATGGTTCAAGAGCAAGAAAGAGGTATAACAATTACTTCTGCTGCTACAACATGTCATTGGTTAGGTCATAGAATTAACATTATTGATACACCAGGACACGTTGACTTTACAGTTGAAGTTGAAAGATCTTTAAAAGTTCTTGATGGTTCAGTTTTAGTATTAGCAGCAAAAGGTGGAGTTCAACCACAATCAGAAACAGTTTGGAGACAAGCTGATAAATACCAGGTTCCAAGAATGATCTATGTTAACAAAATGGATATTACAGGTGCAGATTTTTATGCTTGTATAGACCAAGTTAAAGATAGATTAGGAGCTAACCCTGTTCCAATTCAATTACCAATAGGAGCAGAAGATAATTTCCAAGGAATCGTTGATTTAATAAAAATGAGAGCATTCATTCATAAAGACGATTTAGGAAAAGAAATTGAAGAAACTGATATTCCTGCAGATTTAAAAGAAAAAGCAGAAGAATACAGATCTAAAATGGTTGAAGCTGCTGCAGAACAAGATGATGAATTAATGATGAAATATTTAGAAGAAGGAGAACTTTCTGAAGAAGAAATCAAAAAAGGTTTAAGAAAAGGAACAATTGCTAACACAGTAGTTCCAATGACTTGTGGTTCATCATACAAAAACAAAGGTGTTCAAGAATTATTGAATGCAGTTGTTGATTATTTACCATCTCCAGTAGATATACCTGCTATAAAAGGTGTAGACTTAGATGGAAATGAAACAGATAGAAAACCAAGTGATAGTGAACCATTTGCAGCTTTAGCATTTAAAATTGCAACAGATCCATTTGTTGGAAAATTATGTTTCATAAGAGTTTACTCAGGAACATTAGATTCAGGATCTACAATATTAAATGCAAATAAAGGTAAAAAAGATAGAATCGGAAGATTACTATTAATGCATGCAAATCACAGAGAAGATTTAAATAAAGTATATGCAGGAGATATAGCTGCAGCTGTTGGATTAAAAGAAGTATCTACAGGTGATACTTTATGTGATCCAAGTGCACCAGTTATACTTGAATCAATGGAATTCCCAGAGCCTGTTATTGATATTGCTATTGAGCCTAAAGATAAAGCTAATAGTGAAAAAATGGGTATTGCTTTAGCAAAATTAGCTGAAGAAGATCCAACGTTCAAAACATATACAAATCATGAAACAGGACAAACTGTTATCGCTGGTATGGGTGAGTTACACTTAGATATCATCGTTGATAGATTAAAAAGAGAATTCAAAGTTGAATGTAATGTAGGTAAACCACAAGTTTCTTACAAAGAAACAATTAGAAATAAAGTTAAAGTTCAAGGTAAATTTGTACGTCAATCAGGTGGACATGGTCAATATGGTGATGTATGGATTGAAATGGAACCATTAGAGCCAGGTAGTGGAATTAAGTTTGAAAGCAAAATCGTTGGTGGAGCTGTTCCTAAGGAATATATTAAACCAATCGAAGATGGAATCAGAGAAGCTGCAGATAGCGGTATACTTGCTGGATATCCAGTTATCGACTTTAAAGCTACATTAGTTGATGGTTCATACCATGAAGTTGACTCTTCAGAAATGGCATTCAAAATAGCTGCTTCTATGGCATTTAAAGAAGCTTGTAAACAAGCTAAATCTGTTATATTAGAGCCTATTATGAAAGTTGAAGTAACAGTTCCAGAAGAATACATGGGAGATGTTATTGGAGATATCAACGCTAGACGTGGTAGACTTGAAGGAATGGAAGCTAAATCTGGTAACCAAGAGATAAGAGGATTTATACCATTATCAGAAATGTTTGGTTATGCAACAGATTTACGTTCTAAAACACAAGGTAGAGGAACATACTCTATGGAACCTTCTCACTATGAAGAAGTTCCAAAATCTGTACTAGAAACAATAGTTGCTAGTAGAGCTAAAAAAGACTAATAAAATTTGTTTTGATAGAAATTAATTTATTAATTCTATCAAAACAATTAAATATAATAAAACACTTGCTTTTTTTATTGAAATATTATAAAATGGCGGTGAAAAATTTGTTATTAATTTTCAAAATAAATAAATATGAGAGCAATCTCAACAAATTAAAGGAGGAATTTTAAAATGGCTAAGGAAAAATTTGAAAGAACAAAACCACACGTTAACATTGGTACAATCGGACACGTTGACCATGGTAAAACAACAACAACAGCAGCTATTACAAAATATTTAAGTTTATTAGGAAAAGCTAAATTCGAAGCATATGATCAAATCGATGGTGCTCCAGAAGAAAAAGCTAGAGGAATCACAATCAACACAGCTCACGTTGAATATGAAACAGATAAGAGACATTATGCTCACGTTGACTGCCCAGGACATGCTGACTATGTTAAAAACATGATCACAGGTGCTGCTCAAATGGATGGTGCTATATTAGTTGTTTCTGCAGCTGATGGACCAATGCCACAAACAAGAGAACATATCTTACTTGCTAGACAAGTTGGTGTTAAATATATAGTTGTATATTTAAACAAATGTGATATGGTTGACGATCCAGAATTATTAGAATTAGTTGAAATGGAAGTTAGAGACTTATTATCAAGCTATGATTTCCCAGGAGATGAAATTCCAATTATAAAAGGATCTTCATTAAAAGTATTAGAGAGCACATCTACAGATCCTAACGATCCTGTATATCTTCCAATGAAAGAATTAATGGATGCAGTTGATAGCTATATCCCAACACCAGAAAGACCAGTTGATCAACCATTCTTAATGCCAATCGAAGACGTATTCACTATTACTGGTAGAGGAACAGTTGTTACTGGTAGAGTTGAAAGAGGTGTTGTTAAATTATCAGATGAAGTTGAAATCGTTGGATTATCAAAAGAATCTAAGAAAACAGTTGTTACTGGTGTAGAAATGTTCAGAAAATTACTAGACCAAGCAGAAGCTGGAGACAACATTGGTGTTCTTTTAAGAGGTATTCAAAGAGAAGAAGTTGAAAGAGGACAAGTTTTAGCTAAACCAGGAACAATACATCCACATACAAAATTCAAAGCACAAGTATACGTATTAACTAAAGAAGAAGGTGGACGTCATACACCATTCTTCACAAACTATAGACCACAATTCTATTTCAGAACTACAGACGTTACAGGTGTTATTGAATTACCAGAAGGAACAGAAATGTGTATGCCTGGAGATAACGTAGATATGACAATCGAATTAATCACACCAATCGCTATCGAAAAAGGATTAAGATTCGCTATCCGTGAAGGTGGTAGAACAGTAGGTTCAGGAGTTGTAGCTGAAGTTATTGAATAATAAATAATTTTATATACAAAAAATAGTAGGAAAATTTATTTTCCTACTATTTTTTCATATTATTTTAATTCCACAACAGTTACACCAGTTTCACCTTCACCGAAAGTTCCTAGTCTAAATGATTTTACATGTGAGTTTGTCTTCAAAAAATTGTGGATTCCTTGGCGTAATTTGCCTGTTCCTTTTCCGTGAACAATTCTAACTGTTGATAAATTTGCTAGGGCAGAGTCATCTAAAAATTTATCTACTACAAAAATTGCTTCTTCAACAGTTTCACCAATTATGTTTATTTCAGTAACAGCTGTTTTACTTTTTAATTTGTTATTGAAATTTCTACTGCTAAAGCTTTTTTGTTTATTATTAGATTTTTGAGTATTATTTTTTATTGCAACTAATTTATCTGTTTTTACTGTCATTTTCATACTACCAATTTGAACTTGAACTTCATTTGATTTATTTGGTAAAGTAAGAACAGTTCCATTTTGGTTTAATGTTTTTACTAATACTGTCATTCCAATAGTTACATTTTCTAATGTAGTAGATGGCTCTGATAGATTGTTTGGAGTTGTAGATGAGTTGTTATTTTTTATATCCTCATTAAGTTTATTTCTTATAGAATTGGCTTTTTTTAGAGCTTGGGCATCTGCATTATTATAAAGTTCGTTTAAACTTGATATAATAGAATTGGCTTCTTTTTTTGCATTTAGCAGAATTTCGCGGGCTTGCATTTTAGCTTTTTCAATAATATCATTTTCTCTTGTTGATAATTGTGTATTTTTATTGTCAAAATTTTTTCTTAAAAGTTCTATCTGATTAGAATTTTGTTTTATTTTATCTTTTTCTTTCTCGATTTCAACTTTATCATCATAAATATTTTTTATAAGTTCTTCAACATCAATATGTTCATCATTCATAAGCTCTTCTGCTCTTGTTAGTATAGAATCTGGCATTCCAAGTCGTTTGGTTATTGCAAAAGCATTGCTTTTTCCAGGAACACCAACAAGCAATTTATATGTAGGTTTTAAATTTTCAATATCAAATTCTGAGCTTGCATTTTCGAATCCATCTGTAACAAGTGCATAATTTTTTATTTCTTGATAATGTGTTGTGGCAAGTGATAAAGTTCCTAATTTGTGAAAATATTCCAATATACTAATTGCCAAGTTAGCACCTTGAATATGGTCTGTTCCAGAGCCCAATTCATCTACTAGTATAAGACTTCTTGATGTTGCTTGTTTATAAATTTCAATGATATTTAACATATGTGAAGAAAAAGTACTTAAGGATTCTTGAATGCTTTGTTCATCACCAATATCTGCAAATATATTGTCAAAAACGTATAAACTACTACCATCTTTTGCAGGTATATGTAATCCTAAGTAAGCCATTAAACATAATAATCCAACTGTTTTTAAAGTAACAGTTTTTCCACCAGTATTTGGTCCTGTAATAATTAAGGATGTATATTTATTTCCAATTTCAACATCAATAGGAACAACAACTTTTTCATCAATAAGTGGATGACGAGCTTCTTTGAAATCGATAAATTTTTCTTCGTTTATAATAGGTTCTACACATTTAAATTTATTAGAGAATTTTGCTTTAGCAAAAATTAAATCCAAATTTGCAATAGAATTTAGTGAAATTTCTATATTATTTACAATTGGAATTAGAGAATCAGATAGATTTTTTAAAATTCTTTCAATTTCAACATTTTCTTCTAATTGTAAATTATGTGCTTGATTATTCAATTCAAAAATTGAAATAGGCTCTATAAATACTGTAGAACCGCTGTATGATATATCGTGAACAAAGCCTTTTACATTATCTTTATATTCAACTTTAATAGGGATAACATATCTATCATTTCTAATTGTAACTATGGGATCCATTATAAATTTTGAATATGTTGATGAATGGATAAATTTATTTAAATTTTCTTTTATAGAAGATTCTAAATTTCTTCTTTTTCTACGCAAATTACTAAGAGCATAGGAAGCCTCATCTGCAACAGTTGACTCATCTAAAATAGATTTAAAAATATTATTTTCTAAATCTATATTTGTATATAAATTATCGAAATAATTCTCAATAGAATCATATTTAGATACATCATCTATAGAAGAAAAATACGATTTTAAGTTTCGCGAAATTTTTAAAATATGACCAACTTTCAATAAATTTCCACAAGAAAGAGCCATATTACTTTTCAATAATTTGGATAGTAAATGCTTAACAATTAATTTATTACTAGAAGGTTCAATGTTATGCAAAAGTTGTTTCCCAATTTCTGTAACGCAATAAGATTCAAGAACATCTATTATTTTATTTAATTCTAATTTTTTTATATATTTTTCATTCATAAGAATAGTTCAAATCCTTTCTAAAACACAATAATATAATTTAATATAGCACAATTTTAAAGAAAAATAAATGAAATGTTTGTTTTTTTGTGATATAATCCGTTCAATAATTATAAAAAAAATTTTAATTAATTAAAAGGAGAATAAAGAAAAATGAAACTTAATATAGTAATGTGTGAACCAGAAATACCACAAAATACAGGAAATATAGCAAGAACTTGTGCAATAACAGGAGCAAAATTACATCTAATACATCCATTAGGATTCAAAATAGATGATAAAAGCCTAAAAAGATCTGGATTAGATTATTGGGATAAATTAGATATAGAGGAACATGATTCACTTCAATCTTTTTTGAATAAATATAAGCCAGAAGAAAATAATATGTTTTTTGCAAGTACAAAAGCAACACATTGTTATTCAGATGTTGATTATTCAAAATTTGACGAAGTATTTGTATTATACGGAAAAGAAACGAAGGGGTTACCAGAAGATTTATTACAAAAATATATAGAAAATACAATAAGAATTCCAATGAGAAATACATTAAGGTCACTAAATTTATCAAACTCAGTTGCAATTATAACTTATGAAATATTAAGACAAATAAATTTTAATGGGTTACAAGAAATTAGTGATTATTTCTAGAAAAATTAGTATAAATATGAAAAAATAAAAAACTTTAAAAAGTTTACATAACATTGACATTTTTTTCATTTTCTGTTATAATAATAGATACAAATTTTTAAAAGGAGTTGGTAAAAAATGGCTATAAGTAAAGGTCAAAAAAATGATGGAACAAAAGAAGAGAAAGTATCACTTGAAGAAAAGATTGAAAGTTTAGTTGAATGGAGAAAAAAATATCCAAGAGCTACAATAGTACCTGGTGTTTCAAGAGATGTTTTTGAAAGTTATGCAAAGACAGAAGAAAAACAAAATCAACTATTTGAAGAATATGAGAAAATGCGTGAGTATTACAAATATATAACTATAAGAAAATCACAAGGAAAACTTAATGAGGAACAAATCGAAAGATGTAGAGAGGGAAAAATCGGTGGTGTTTTTGGAAGAGATACTAAAACAGCTGAATTAATAAAAAAATATGACTTAAGTGAAAAAGAGGTTGATTTTATTACAGCACATTATGGTAACATAGATGAATTTAGAAAATGCTACATAGATGCAGTAAGTAATCAGGACTTTAGTAGATTAAGATATGGTTCAATAGAAAATTTAATAAGTGAATTTGATTTAAATAGCCCTGACTGGGTTTCAAGAGAATCAAAAAATAATAGACTTGGTGACATTATAAATGATCTTCCAGGAAGAAGAAATACTTTTGTGAAGCGTGAAGAATTAGAAAAGAAAGTTATTGAGACAATTAAAGAAAAAGGTTATTCTGAACAAGAACAAGAAATATTATTTATGTGGTATGGAATAAATGGTATGGAGAAAGCTGATGAGAAAAAAATAGCAGAAAAAACTGGAAAATATCCAGCTCGTATATATAGAATAGTTGAAAAATCCATGAAAGAATTTAAAACTCCAGAATTTCTTGAACAATTAGATTCAGAAAATATAACATTCGATATAGACTTGGATTTGCAAAAAGAAATTATTGAAGAATATTTTAAAAAATTTGATATATTTGTACCTAGAGAGCCTATAAGTATGGATGAAGATGTTAAAGCTAAATTAGATACTATGTTATTAGATGGAGTTGAAGAAACTAAAAAAAGAAAAGAACAAGAAAATAACCAAATCGCAATAGTTGAATCTATGATAAAAGATGCTACTAATAGTGAATTAATTAATCTTGAAAAGAAAAAAGAAATATTGCTATCTATAGGAGACATTCCTAAGGAGAAAAGAGCTGAATTTAGAGGATTACTTGATAGAAGAATTCGAGATGCTAATAGATTAGCGACAATTTTAGATGGAGTTGAAGGAGAGGAATCATCTAAAAAATTGGGAATTCTTGAGATGCCAGTAGAAGAATTAAATCTATCAGCGCATTCATTTAATTGTTTAAAGAGAGCAGGAATAGATAAAGTTATTGATTTAGTTGGAAAATCAGAAGAAGAAGTTAAAAAAATAAGAAATCTTGGTAGATCAAGTTATAATGAAGTTATTGAAGAATTACAATCTTTAGGAATAGAAATGGTTGATGATCATTTGGATTTTGAGGGTGAAAAATCATTTGAAAAATTGGAAATTCTTGATGTGCCAATAGAAGAATTAAATCTATCAGCGCATTCATTTAATTGCTTAAAAAGAGCATGGATAGATAAAGTTATGGATTTAGTTGGAAGATCAGAAGAAGAAGTTAAAAAAATAAGAAATCTTGGTAGATCAAGTTATAATGAAGTTATTGAAGAATTACAATCTTTAGGAATAGAAATGGTCGATGGTCATTTGAATTTTGTAAGTACAAATTTACTTAAAAATAATGGTGTTCCTGGAGAAGATGAAAAAGAAACTCTTGTAAAACATATATTAGAACAACAAGATACTATTGGAGAACAACAAGCAGAAATAAATGAATTATCTTCACAAAATAAGGAGGAAGTAAATGAATAATGATGGATTAATTGGATATAAAAAAAGTTCTATATCTAAAATTAAGAATTCATTAAAAAAAACTTTGAAAAAAAATGAAGATAATTATATTCAAGAGGAATCTGCTATTGAATTAAAGAAAAATGATAATTTACGAAACAATTTTATTAATAATTTGAAAGTGGATGCAAAAGTAACAAATGCCGTTATTGAAAAAAGAAAATTTTTAGAAAAAATCAATGGAAATGAAGAAACATTGAAGATGCTGTCAATAGACAGACTAAAGAAACTTGAAAAATATTATAATAATATTATTGAACAAAATAATAAAAAAATAAGAAATTTAAAGAAAACAACATAATAATATAAATTAAGAAAGATATACTTTATTACAATTTTTGATATGATATTGTAAAGTAAAATAAAAGTGGAATAAAATTCCAAAAAATGCTTGATTTTTCTTGTAATAAAGGGTATAATATTAATGCAATATAAAAAAACAGAAGAGTGGGAACAAATCCCACTCTTTAATTGTAATAAAGGAGGATTTTATATTGGCAAATATAGAAGAAAAAGTAGAAAATAGTATATCTAAAATAATTGAAAATTTAGGATATAAGCTATATGATGTTCAATATGCAAAGGAAGGCAAAGATTATTTTTTGAGAATCTTTATAGAAAAAGAAAATGGAGAAATTTATACAGTCAAAGGCAGAAGAACTACCTAGG
>OGFI01001350.1_pt1 | contig 12300 bp, 10 predicted proteins | sample 1570901 | NCBI WGS metagenome assembly OGFI01 (sample SAMEA2582018, study PRJEB24529) | metagenome | biome: Human gut stool | place: China | collected 2011 | reverse complement strand
GTGGATATGATGGGAGGGTGGTCGGTCAAATCAAACCACTGAGTGCGAGTCTCAAAGTAAAGGAGCTTGTGCTTATCGGTCAGACTGCAGATAAAATCGAAGAGTGTGCACACAGACACGGATTCATGAATACTGTAAAAAAGGATACGTTTGAGGATGCAGTAAATTATTGCTATGAGCATGCTGTTTCAGGTGATGCAGTGCTCTTATCACCTGCATGTGCAAGCTGGGGCATGTTTCCTAACTATGAGGAGCGCGGACGTATCTTTAAGGAAATAGTAAAAGGATTTAAGGAGTAAATATTTTGGCAGGAAAGCGTAGAAGAAGTAGCAAGAATAAAGAAAAAAAAGAAAAAGGAATACCTTATTTCGACTACAACCTGTTGTTTATAGTTATATTTCTGCTCTGCTTTGGTCTTGTTATGCTATATAGCTCGAGTGCATACACATCGGCCATCAAAAATCATGACAGCATGCACTATCTTAAGCTTCAGATACGAAATATTGTACTGGGACTTATACCTATGGTATTTCTGGCAAAGGTCGACTACAGATATTGGAAAAAGCTTGGCTTTTTTGCGTATATAGTATCGCTTATACTGTGTGTGCTTGTGTTTGTGCCGAAAATAGGCTCAAGCTCACATGGTTCATCGAGATGGATCGGCATAGGACCAATACAGTTCCAGCCTTCAGAAGTGGCTAAAATTGCGGTCATACTGTTTATGGCTATGATTATAGACAAGATACCCAAGCAGTTTGATAAATTTTTAAGTCTGGTAAAGGTGCTTGCTATGCTTATTCCGCTCATAATAGTTGTTGCAATCAGCAATCTGAGTACGGCAGTTATCATCATAGGCATTTCGGTCTGTATGTTGTTTGTCGCAAGCCCAAAGTATCTGCAGTTTATTATTGTAGCAGTGGCGGTAGTTGTGTTTGCAGTGGCGTTTGTCATGCTGGCAGGCTATAGAAGTACACGTATTGAGGCATGGCTGCATCCGGAGACTGCGGGAACAGACGCAGTATTCCAGACTATGATGGGACTTTATGCGATAGGCTCGGGCGGATTGTTTGGAAAAGGACTTGGAGAGAGCTTACAGAAGCTTGGCAATGTGCCGGAGTCACAAAATGATATGATATTTACAATTATTTGTGAAGAGCTTGGACTGTTTGGAGCTATCTGCCTTATTTTGCTTTTTATACTGCTTATATGGCGTATGATGGTCATTGCAAACAATGCAAGGGATCTGTATGGCTCACTTTTAGTGATTGGTGTGATGAGTCATATTGCAATCCAGGTGATACTGAATATTGCGGTAGTTACCAATTCACTTCCCAATACCGGTGTTATTCTGCCGTTTATCAGCTATGGAGGTACGTCAATCATATTCCTGATGGCTGAAATAGGGCTTGTTTTGTCTGTGTCAAGAGGCATCAGGCTTGAAAATGTGTAGATTAAGGCGTGAAATATAATGATTAAGAAAAAAAGAAAACATAAAAAGAGATTAAAGCATTTTTTTATGGGACTGCTAATTACGATAGCAGTGCTCGCGATACTGTTTCTCATTGCACTTAAGCTGTTTACGGTAAAAAAGGTAGTTGTCGAGGGCAATGAGCTTTACGACCAAAAGACTATAGAGGATGCGGTGCTTAATGATAAGTATTCATGGAACTCATTGTATGTCTATCTGAAATATAAGGTAAAGGATACTAAAAAAATACCGTTTATTGATACAATGAGCATAAGCCTGGATAGTCTGCATACTCTTCATATATCAGTTTATGAAAAAGGAATGCTTGGATACATATATATTCCGGGAATTAATGAGAATGCATATTTTGATAAGGATGGCTTTGTGGTGGAAACATCCTCAGACACGGTGCCGGGTGTGCCATGTATAGACGGCATAAGCTGTGACAAGGTAGTGCTTTATGAGAAGCTGCCTATAAAGCAGACTATGCTAAAAGATATCCTTGAGCTTACCCAGGGATTAAAAAGGCAGGACCTTGTGCCGGATTCTGTGGATTATGGTGCGCAAAATGCACCGGTAGTCAAGTATGGTAATGTGAGTGTGATAATTGGTGACACGACAAAGCTTACACGTAAAATAGAGAGGCTTAAGGCTATCATGCCATCGCTTGAGGGACAGTCCGGTACACTACATTTAGAGAGCTGGACGGAAGAAACCACAAATATTGTGTTTGACAAGTCAGAATAATGTAAAACTAAATAAAAAAAATCATATTTTATAGTTGATTATTTTGGAGAAAAATTATATTATAGAATAAATGAGTTTAAGAATATTCGATATTTTTATATAGAAAATTAAATTTTGGGAAAGAAAGAGGAGGAATCACCTTGCTTGAGATAAGAAGTAACGAGGCTGATAACAGCGCAAAGATTATTGTCATTGGAGTCGGAGGAGCCGGTAACAATGCAGTTAACAGAATGATTGATGAGAATATTGGTGGAGTAGAGTTTATCGGTATCAATACAGATAAGCAGGCTTTACAGCTTTGTAAGGCTCCTACACTTATACAGATTGGAGAGAAGCTTACAAAGGGACTCGGCGCAGGTGCGCAGCCTGAGATCGGTCAGAAGGCCGCTGAGGAGAGCGCTGAGGAGCTTCAGGCAGCAGTAAAGGGCGCTGATATGGTATTCGTCACATGTGGTATGGGAGGCGGAACCGGTACAGGTGCAGCTCCTGTTGTTGCAAAGATAGCAAAGGATCAGGGCATACTTACAGTTGGTGTTGTTACAAAGCCATTCAAATTTGAGGCAAAGCAGCGAATGATTAATGCTGTTTCAGGAATAGAGAGACTTAAGGAGAGCGTTGATACACTTATTGTCATTCCAAATGATAAGCTTCTCGAGATAGTAGACCGTCGTACAACAATGCCGGATGCACTCAAGAAGGCAGATGAGGTATTGCAGCAGGCAGTTCAGGGAATCACTGATCTTATTAATCTTCCTGCACTTATCAACCTTGACTTCGCAGATGTACAGACTGTCATGAAGGACAAGGGTATGGCACATATCGGTATCGGTAGTGCACAGGGTGATGATAAGGCTATCGAAGCTGTTAAGCTTGCGGTTGCTTCACCTCTTCTTGAGACAAAGATAAATGGTGCAACACATGTCATTATCAATATCTCAGGAGATATCTCTCTTATGGATGCAAACGATGCAGCAAGCTACGTACAGGATCTGGCAGGAGAGAATGCCAATATTATCTTTGGTGCCAAGTTTGATGAGAGCATGACTGATCAGGCTTCTATCACTGTTATTGCTACAGGACTGGAGGATGTTTCAGAGAAGATAGATATGCCGGGCAAGCAGGCAGCGCCTGGTGCAGGAATGGCAGGCGGTATGCAAAACCGTATGGTATATCCGAATCAGACAGCTGCAAGACCTGTTTCAGGCATGGGAACACAATCCACGGCAACAGCAGGGCTTCACACAACAGCAACAAGCGGACTTCATACAGCTGCCCAGCCACAGCAGACAGCACCTGCACATGCATATACAGGTATCCAGAAGCCACGCCAGCCTGAGAGCACGGTTAAGCCTGTAGAGATTAATATTCCGGATTTCCTTAAGAATTCAAGACGATAGTTTATAGGACATGCAGCTTTTGGGCTGCATGTCTTTTTTACTTATTGTCGACATATTACGGCACTTAAAAACCTGCTTTTACGCTATTCTTGTCTGTGAAAGTGAGGTGAAAAATTATCTATGCATTTTATCTCGATATTTTTCTTCTTCGTACATTTATCACCAACTGTCTCATACTTATATTTGTCATATATATGCTAAAAATCCCGTTGATCGGGAAGGTGGTACGTCTGATTGCTTCTGCGATGGGGGCATCGGTATGTGAATGTGTACTGCTTCTTTTGGCAGGCAGCTATGCGTTTTATAAATGGACCTCTGTTCTGGTGGTCGTACCGCTTGCGGCAAGGCTTGCAGTAGGCAGACAGGCTGGCAGAAAAATCCCGTTTCTAAGACTTTTTGCACTATGTATGTTTGTAACAGTGCTGACCGGAGGCATAGTAACAGCTCTGGACAGCTTTTTCAGCTCTGATGCGACAGTTATGATATGCTTTGGCTTTGTCATATCATACATAGTGTTAAAGTGCTTCTGTGAGCGAAGTAATGAGAGCAGAAGGCTATACAGAGTCACACTTTTAAAGGATGGTAAAAGAGCTTGTGCCACAGCCTTGTATGATACGGGAAATCTGCTAAAAAAACAGCCACAGCAGATTCCGGTGCACATAGGCGGGAGTGCATTGTTTGATATTGTAGGAGAAGATGTCAGCTTTTTTGATGTGCCGTATAAGAGTCTGGGAAATGATGGTGGAAGCATTAAAGTGTGTGAATTTGATGAGATGACAGTCATGAAGGGAAATAGTAAGCTGATTTTACATAATGTGCTGGTGGGAAGAGCATCGGATAGTTTATTTGAGGACAATGCATATGATATGATTTTGAATGAAGCTGTTTTTAGTAATAAAACGGGTATGGAAAATACTCTGGGGAAGCAAGCCGCACACAAATGAGGTGTTTTACATAGGAGGGACGGAGGTACTGCCGCCTCCGCTTGAGACAGATGAGGAGAAGTGCTGTCTGATTGCACTGGTGGATAAAAATGTGGCAATGTCAAAGGAACAGGCAAAAAAGCAGCTTATAGAGCACAATCTAAGGCTTGTGGTGTATCTGGCAAAAAAATTTGAAAACACGGGAGTATGCGTGGAGGACCTTATATCAATTGGCACAATCGGTCTCATAAAGGGGATAAACACATTCAATCCTGAGAAGAAAATAAAGCTTGCCACATACGCATCCAGATGCATAGAAAATGAGATTCTTATGTATCTGCGCCGCAACAACAGAGTGAAGCTTGAGGTATCCTTTGATGAGCCACTGAACACGGATTGGGACGGAAATGAGCTGCTTTTATCAGATATACTGGGGACGGATGAGGATGTCATATATAAGGATCTTGAGACTGAGGTTGAGATTTCACTGCTAAAAAAAGCCATGCTGTCATTGAACGAGCGTGAAAGGCAGATAATAGAGCTTCGATTTGGAGTAAACCGTGTGGAGAATAAGGAACTGACGCAGAAGGAGGTGGCAGATATTCTGGGAATTTCACAGTCATACATATCAAGGCTCGAAAAAAAAATAATGGCAAGATTGAAGAAAGAAATACAGAAAATGGCATAAGTGTGGTATAATATTCTATTATAAAACAGAATAGGAGATGGTAGTATGGTATTAGAATTTATTGGGGCTGACAGAGAGGTTACTGGAAGCTGTCACTATCTGACATTTGGGGACACACATATACTTATTGACTGTGGAATGGAGCAGGGAGCTGATTTGTACGTGAATCAGGAGATACCGGTCAATCCTTCACTCATAGACTATGTGTTTGTCACACACGCACACATTGACCATTCAGGTCTTTTGCCACTCATATACAATCATGGTTTCAGGGGCACCATTTTTGCGACAAAGGCGACAACAGATTTATGTAACATCATGCTAAAGGATTCTGCACATATTCAGGAATTTGAGGCGGAGTGGAAGAACAGAAAGGCAAGACGAGCCGGAAGACCGGAAGTGACTCCTATGTACAATGTGGAGGATGCACAGAATGTCATGCAGCACTTTACACCGTGTGATTACAACAGTGTGTATGAGATATGCCCGGGGCTTAAGGTGAGATTTGTGGATGCAGGTCATCTGCTTGGTTCATCATCCATTGAGATGTGGGTGACTGAGGAGAATGTGACCAAAAAGATTGTCTTTTCAGGTGATATCGGAAATCACAACAGGCCGCTCATCAAGGATCCGCAGTATGTGGACAGTGCTGATTATGTGGTTATGGAATCTACATATGGCAATCGTCTGCATGATACGCCGCCTGACTACGCGGTGGAGCTTTCAAAGGTCATCAATGCGACATTTACAAGAGGCGGAAATCTGGTAATCCCGGCATTTTCAGTTGGCAGGACACAGGAGATGCTCTACTTTATCAGGCGTATAAAGACTGAGAATCTGCTGCCGGAGCATCCGAATTTTGAGGTTTACATCGATAGCCCCCTTGCTGTTGAGGCTACAAATGTATTTCATGAGAATATATCGGACTGCTTTGATGAGGAGGCTATGGAGCTTATTTCGGCAGGCATCAATCCAATCAAGTTCCCCGGACTTCGTGTGGCAGTATCATCGGATGAGTCAAAGATGATTAATTTCGATAAGAAGCCGAAGGTCATAATATCAGCATCGGGTATGTGTGAGGCCGGACGTATCAGGCATCACTTAAAGCATAATCTTTGGAGAAGTGATTCAACAGTTTTGTTTGTAGGATATCAGGTTCCGGGAACACTTGGCTATGCACTTTTAAACGGTGCTAAAAAGGTGAAGCTTTTTGGTGAGGAAATAGAAGTTAGGGCAAGCATAGTAAATCTGCCGGGTATCAGTGGACATGCAGACAAAAATCAGCTTACAGAGTGGCTTGGCGCAATAAAAAACAAGCCGGAGCATGTATTTATAGTTCATGGAGAGGAGTCCACAGCAGAGTCCTTTGCAAACCACGTGCATGAGACCTTCGGCTATGATGCAGTGGCACCGTACAGTGGTGATGCATATGACCTTATCACGAATCAGAAGGTGGCAGATGGCTCCCGCAAGCTTGTGGAGAAAAAGGCTGCATATGGCATGGCAAGCAGAGAGAAGACTATATTTGACCGTCTTGTGGCAGCAGGCCAGAGGCTTGTATCTGTTATCCAGAAGTGCCAGGGTATGGCAAATAAGGATTTGAGCAAGTTTGCAGACCAGATAAATGCGCTGTGTGACAAGTGGGATAGATAGAATGTAATCACAGCATATTAAAGTAATAAAGTAAAAAGCTCTGTGCATACATATAAGTGTATGACACAGAGCTTTTTATTTTATGACGCGCAGCTTATTGAAAGTGCTATGTATGTAACTACGCCTCGTCCTGCTTGAAAATTACATTTCTGTATTTCGAAAGTATTCCCTTTAACAGGCTTCCAAGTACACATATTGATATGATCTCACCGATTCCGACTGTAACTGCATTGAAAAGAAGAGAGATATCAACACCCTTGTATACAGTCGTAAAACCGTATCCGTATCTGAGCACGAGTGGCACGATAATTATGTTGGCGATGACCGGTGGCAGGGTGTATACAAACTTCTTTTTTCTGAGGAAGTAAGTGCCGAGTGCGCCGAGCAGTGTAGCGATGCTTCCGAAGATGATATCCCAGATGATGCCGCCTGTGATAAGATTGGAAATCAGACATCCGATGAAAAGACCCGGAATGGCTGCCGGTGTGAAAACCGGAAGGATGCAAAGCGCTTCAGAAAAGCGTACCTGAATGGTGCCTGATGCGAGACCAAGCAGATTGGTGATATACGTGAGCACAACATAGAGTGCTGCAATCATAGCTGCCTGTACTGCAAATAATACTTTTTTGTTTCTCATATTTAGTTCTCCTTTAGTTTTGTTTTACGTCAGGAAGGTTTCGAACTGACGCATTTATTTTCGCCTTGCTATGTTAACAAAAAATGCTTTGAATGTCAAGAAGTTCATAAAGTCAGTGCCCATTTAGAGAAGTTGTGGTATAATGAGTGCAAGTGAGAAGATAAATGACAAGAGGGAAACAGTATTATGAGAGAAATAAAGGTTAATGAACTAAAAGAGGGAATGACTACGGCAATAGATGTGTTTTCGCCAAAGGGACAGCTTATCCTTAAAAGACATCAGGCTGTATCGGCATTTGATATAGCAAAGTTTGGATTCTACAATATAGCTTCGGTTTATGTTGAGGGAAGCTCAGCACAGGAAAAAGAAGAATGGAATAAAAAATATGCCATCATTAAGGAAAAATACCGTGATTCCATCGATAACCTGCATGAATATATGAATGACATACTATACAGGAATATCATCCCGGATAAGAATACGCTTATCAGGGACTCGGTAGAGATTTTTGACAGGTTTGAGACTTCATATGAGCTATTTGACGCACTTCAGGTATTAAAGCAGACAGATGTATCTACGATGGCACATTCCATGAATGTATCAATTATTGCACGTCTCATTGGTGTATGGGAAGGGCTCGATACAGAAAAGCTGGATGAGATTTCAATGGCAGGTCTGTTACACGATATAGGCAAGTTTAAGATACCCGATGAGATATTATTGAAGCCCGGAAAGCTCACAAAGGATGAGTTTGAGGTGATAAAGAAACACACGATATATGGCTATGAGATACTTAAGAGCTTCAACATTCTTGAAAGCACAAAGCGTGCGGCACTTTTACATCATGAAAAGTTTGACGGCTCAGGATATCCGTTTGGATATAAATCCGATAAAATTGACGATATATCAGCTATTATTACGATAGCTGATGTATACGAAGCAATGACATCAAAACGCTGTTACCGGGATGGAATGTGTCCTTTTGATGTGATAGCCGATTTTGAGTATGATGGCATATCAAAGTATCATCCGAAGTATATAGGGATGTTTTTGAAGAAGATTGCAAGCTCATATATCGGAAGCACTGTGCTTTTGACAAACGGCAAAAAGGCCAAAATAATTTTTGTGACGCAGAAGTATTCAAGGCCTACAGTTACATTGCTTGAGGATGGCAGTGTGCTGGCACTGAAGGATGAAAAGGATATAAAGATTGCGGCAGTGTTGTAGAATAATACGTGCAGATTAATTGAATAGAATTACTGTAAATGGGAATGCTTTAGATAAAGAAATTTATCCGGAGGATTCCCATGTCTGTATATAAGGTTGATATATGTGGAGTGACCACATCAAAACTGCCGGTACTTAAGGATGATGAAAAAGAAGAACTGTTTGAGAAAATAAAAAAGGGAGATAAGGCTGCAAGAGAAAAGTATATTCGTGGAAATTTAAGGCTGGTGCTTTCGGTAATCAGAAGGTTTTCAAACCATAATGAAAATATGGATGATTTATTTCAGATAGGATGCATCGGACTTATGAAATCAATTGATAATTTTGATCCGACTATAGGTGTTAAGTTTTCCACCTATGCTGTTCCGATGATTATCGGTGAGGTGAGACGGTATCTGCGTGACAACAGTGCATACCGCATTCCACGTTCCCTCAGGGATACAGCCTATCAGGCTATTAAATCAAAGGAAAAGCTATCGAGAAAGCTGGTGCATGATCCGTCTTTAGCGGAAATATCAAAGGATTGCGGTATTCCTGAAAACGATATACTATACGCACTTGATGCAATCCAGACACCGCTTTCCCTCTTTGATCCTGTATATACTGACGGTGGTGATACACTTTATGTGATGGATCAGATATCGGATAAGAAAAACAAAGAGGAAGCATGGGTAAAAAATCTGGTTCTCGACGATGCCTTAAAGCTGCTTGATGACAGAGCGAGACAGATTATTAAGCTGCGTTTTTTCGAGGGCAAGACACAGATAGAGGTGGCAGAGGAGATAAATATCTCTCAGGCACAGGTATCAAGGCTTGAAAAAAATGCGCTTAAAAATATGCACGGATATCTGGAAGCATAAGCAGTATTTAGTCTGTCTGTGCTAAAGAAGTTTTTTTAAGCACAGCCGCAATTATGACTGCATATACACCTCCGATAACAGCGGTGATAAGCTGTGTCACTGAAAACTGAAGCTGTAAAACCGGCAGCATCTTGTGCATTGGAGCAGGCAGAAATGTCGGTAGAATGATAAGTGCAATGGCTATTCCCATGAAAACGGCCTTTAGTATGGCACCTATTGCAATTGATACAGGAAAACCGGCAGCTTTGCCGCATTTTTTGCGAAGCAGTCCCACACATGCCACGAGAATGATATTTCCTATCATGATACATGGAAACATAGCAGGGATAGCCGCCATAACAGGACTTCCTGTGATGAAAAATGATGTGACAGGTGTGATAATGCTTAGGATAATGCCACATGCCATTCCGGCATAGAGCACGGTAAGTATTAAAGCTGCATTAATGATTGGACCTGTGATGTATACGCTTAAGTTCTTAAAGAACTGGCTGACAAGGCAGATTGCCAGCATAATTGCAGTAACGGTTATTTGTTTAGTTTTTATCTTCATTGATAAGACCTCCTTTAAATTTTCATATGAAATCATACTCCTTTGGGGGTGCAAATGCAAGGTTACGTTGCCGGTTAATATTTACTCAGAAGGCAAAAATGACGGTTGATATTGAAAGCAATTCATTTGTGTGCTAATATAAGTATATTCGCTGTTTGACGCAAAACAGCTATATATCAGGAGGAATACAATGAAAAAACTGATTAATTTGATATCAGAGGAAGTGACAAAGGCATTCGTCAGTGCAGGATATGACGAGAAGTACGGAAAGGTTACACTTTCAAACAGGCCGGACCTTTGTGAGTTCCAGTGTAACGGAGCAATTGCAGCGGCAAAAGAGTATAAGTGTGCACCATTTATGATCTCAGACAAGGTAGCGGCGCTCCTTGAGTCAGATGAGATGTTTGAGTCAGTAGAATCAGTAAAGCCGGGATTTCTTAATATCAAAATGGATACCGCTTTTCTGGCAAAATATATGAACGATATGAAGGATGACGAGGGCAGATACGGCTTGGAGAAGGCCAAAAAGCCACTCACTATAGTAGTGGATTACGGCGGACCAAACGTTGCAAAGCCTCTTCATGTAGGACACCTTCGCTCAGCAGTAATCGGAGAGAGCGTTAAGCGTATCGCAAAGTTCATGGGACACAATGTGATTGGTGATGTGCATCTCGGTGACTGGGGACTTCAGATGGGGCTTATCATCACAGAGCTTCGCGAGAGAAAGCCTGACCTCGTTTATTTTGATGAGAGCTATACAGGAGAGTACCCGAAGGAGGCACCGTTTACCATATCAGAGCTTGAGGACATCTATCCTACAGCCAGCGGTAAGTCAAAATCAGATGAGAGCTTCAAGGAGGCAGCTCTTATTGCCACAAAGGAGCTTCAGGGAGGCAGGAGAGGCTATCAGGCACTGCTTTCACACATTATGAATGTATCTGTAACAGACCTTAAGAGAAATTATGAGAATCTGAATGTTCATTTTGAGCTGTGGAAGGGCGAGTCGGATGCACAGCCATATGTACCTGAGATGGTTGAAATGATGAAGGAAAAGGGCTTTGCACATATGAGTGAGGGCGCTTTGGTTGTGGATGTGAAGGAGGATACAGATACAAAGGAGATTCCGCCATGTATCATCCTAAAGTCTGACGGAGCCTCACTTTACAGCACTACAGACCTTGCAACACTTGTTATGCGTATGAAGGAGAACAACCCTGACCGTGTGATTTATCTGGCAGACGCACGTCAGTCAATGCACTTTATCCAGGTGTTCCGCTGCGCAAGAAAGACAGGCATAGTACCTGATACTACAGAGCTTGTACATATCGGCTTTGGAACAATGAACGGTAAGGACGGCAAGCCTTTCAAGACAAGAGACGGTGGAGTAATGCGTCTTGAGTACCTCCTCAAGGAAATTGACGATGAGATGCTCAATAAGATTAAGGAAAACCAGAAGGAAAAAGAAAATTTAAATATTGACGAGGCGGAGGCTGAGCAGACAGCCAAAACTGTAGCGCTTGCAGCAGTCAAGTATGGTGATTTGTCTAATCAGGCGAGCAAGGATTACATCTTTGATATCGACAGATTCACATCCTTCGAGGGCAACACAGGTCCATATATCCTTTATACAATCGTGCGTATCAAGTCTATCCTTTCAAAGTACGAGGCAAAGGGTGGCAGCGTCAGCGCACTGAAGGATGCAATCATGCCGGCAGTCAATGCAGGACAGAAGAATCTCATGCTCTCTCTGGCAAAGTTCAATGCTACAATTGAGAGTGCATACGAGGAGTCTGCACCACACAAGATATGCGCATACATCTACGAGCTTGCCAACGCATTCAACGGCTTCTATCATGACACAAAGATTCTTTCTGAGGAGAATGAAGAGCTTAAGAAGTCATATATTTCGCTGCTTGTGCTCACAAAGGAGATACTTGAGGCTTGTATCGATATGCTTGGATTCTCAGCTCCTGACAGGATGTAATATTAATAGTAGTAATTTCATGTTCTAAAATAATTGGACATGTAATATAAATAGGACATAGATGATTTAATAAAATCATCTGTGTCCTTTTTAATTTGTATAATTGCCGGTGGCAGGTCGGGATGGGCGCAATCTTCTGGGGCGCGATAGGTCTGCTGTTACTGAC
>OGFI01001348.1_pt1 | contig 12330 bp, 9 predicted proteins | sample 1570901 | NCBI WGS metagenome assembly OGFI01 (sample SAMEA2582018, study PRJEB24529) | metagenome | biome: Human gut stool | place: China | collected 2011 | reverse complement strand
TTGAACGCGTAAGATATATGTGCTATATGTTGCTTTGGCCAATCATATTTGCTTTGCTCACTATTAAACAGCCGGATATGGGGACTGCTGTATTGATTATAGGTTTCTCCTACCTGTTAATATTCTTATCTGGCTTTGAGAAAAGTATATTTGGCTTATCCTTGATGGGGGCTATTGTCGTAGGTATTTATGCTGCTCGTAGTAGTTCGTATCGGTGGGAACGCGTTGTATCTTGGTTTGATCCCTGGTCCTATGCACAGGATAAAGGTTATCAAACTGTACAAGGTTTGTTAGCCGTAGGCTCAGGTGGGTTCTTTGGACAAGGCCTTCTGAATGGTACGTCAAAGTATTTCTATCTACCTGAAGCACATACGGACTTTGCCTTCGCTGTTTGGGCACAGGAAATGGGCTTTTTAGGCGGTATTCTGGTCGTATTCTTAATGGCCATGTTTACGTATTTTGGATTCCGTATTGCTAATAGAGCACGCGATGCTTTTGGTAGATGGTTAGCCATTGGGATTACGATTCTCATCAGTGGTCAAGCATTCTTCAATATCGCCATGGTTTGTGGTATGTTGCCTGTAACAGGTGTGCCATTGCCATTCGTTAGCTATGGTGGTTCTTCTCTAATGATGAACTGTTTAGCTATCGGTATTTTAGCAAGTATTGCGAGACGTGGCGTAGAAGGTGTTAAACCAGTAGGTAATAAGGAAACGTTGCCGTCGTTGCGCGAGGAAACGCAGAGTCGGTTTAGACCGAATAGAACGGTTGAATCTAAATTACCGGGACGTTTTGTACCACCAAATAAACGATAATATATGTGTTGTGTATGAGGGAAAATTATGAACGATTTTATTGATATTCAAGAACGCCCATCATTGGGTAAATTATTGCCACTTAGCTTTCAACATTTATTTGCTATGTTTGGCTCTACCGTACTTGTACCGTATTTGTTGAAAGTCGATCCAGCAACGGCATTATTTATGAATGGTATTGGTACATTGCTGTACTTATTTGTATGTAAAGGCAAGATTCCAGCCTATTTAGGATCTAGTTTTGCTTTTATTGCTCCTGTTAGTGCAGTGTTGGCTGCAGGATTCGGCTATGAGGCAGCTAAAGGCGCCTTTGTCGTATTTGGCTTATCCTTTGTTATTTTATCGTTCTTAGTTCGCTATATTGGTATCGGTTGGATTGATAAATTATTCCCACCAGCTGCGATGGGGGCTATCGTTGCTATCATCGGTCTTGAACTAGCTCCAGTCGCTATGGGTATGGCTGGACTCATCGGTGATCAAAATCTTGGCATGTCTCATGAGCAGGCTATCATAGTATCTATGTTCTCCTTGATTGTGACCTTGTTAGGAACCGTCGTATTCCGAGGATTCCTTGCTGTAATTCCTGTGCTTATCGGCGTAGTGGCAGGTTATATCTTATCTTCTATCATGGGCGTTGTCGATTTCTCCGCTGTTGAAGCGGCACCATGGTTCTCGCTACCACAGTTTTATGGTATGCCTGAATTTGATATCAATGCCATCGTCATGATTATGCCAGCATTATTTGTAGTATTTGCGGAACACGTGGGTCACCTTGTTGTTACAAGTAATATCGTATCAAAAGATCTCATGAAAGAACCTGGCTTAGAACGTTCTTTATTAGGTGATGGCCTTGCCAATATTCTTTCAGGTTTCTTTGGGGCTACACCAAATACAACGTATGGTGAAAATATCGGAGTACTAGCAATTACACGGTGCTTTAGCGTTTGGGTTATCGGCGGTGCAGCTATATTGGCTATGATTATTTCCTTCGTGGGCAAGGTAGCCGCTCTTATCCATGCCATTCCGGTTCCTGTTATGGGTGGTGTATCGATTCTATTGTTCGGTATCATCGCTGCTTCTGGGTTACGTATGCTCGTAGAACGCAAGGTAGACTATACAAATCCTGTTAACATGATTCTTACATCTGTTATTCTTGTTGTAGGCCTTAGTGGTGCACAGCTCGTAATTGGTCCTGTTGTTTTAAAAGGAATGGGCTTGGCAACTGTTGTAGGTATGGGGATGAGCATTGTACTTCTTATCCTACAAAAAACAGGTATTGGTAATGATCAATTAAAGAAAACGGATGTATAATTGATTATACATTCAAATATATAGCAAGACTTATAATTAACGCGTAGCTTTTCAGCTGCGCGTTTTTGTATAGTGGGCCTTTATATATATATCATAGAAGCATGTCTAGTGGAAAAATATAAATGTCTATTGTATAATATATTGTATGAAATGATTTGTGAAAGGAGGTTTATATGGATTATATTTTTTGGCTTATTATAGGTCTCGTATTGATGGCTATCGAACTAGTTATACCTGGTGGTATTGCGGGTCTTATCGGGTACTGTTTGTTTATGTGGGGCGTATTTATCGGCCTTGGTGGTACAGATATAGCCTTATATGCGGTGCTTGGTATCACGATTGTATTAGTCGTAGTATTATTAACCTTCTTTAATCACTTTTCAAAAACCTGGATTGGCAAGCTCTTTACCTTAGGGCAACGATCTACGACAAAAGCTGGATATGTGTCTAATGATGTATTAGAGAACTTAGCTGGTAAAGAGGGGGTAGCTCATACTACACTGCGCCCTGCAGGTATTGCTAAAATTGATGGTAATTTGGTAGATGTTGTAACCGAAGGGGACTTCATCGATGCCGGTTCACCGATTGTGGTACTGCGTGTTGTAGGCGGTCGCAATATTGTTAGAAAGCGTGATTAAGCTTTCACCACATCGTCGTATATAATGGAGGTTATTATGGATGTAGGTATTTTAATTTTGATTCCCATTCTACTGATTGGGATTATGGTATTCTTGTATGTTGTGCCATTAGGCCTTTGGGTATCCGCATTGGCAGCCGGTGTTAACGTAGGCATTTTTACATTAGTTGGTATGCGTTTACGTCGTGTAAATCCATCTCAAATCGTAATGCCTTTGATTAAGGCGAATAAAGCGGGCCTTGAGGTTAATGTAAATCAATTGGAAGCACATTACCTTGCTGGTGGTGACGTTGACCGCGTTGTAGATGCATTAATCGCTGCTGAACGCGCATCTATTCCGTTGACATTTGAACGTTCTGCTGCTATCGACCTCGCTGGTCGTGATGTATTGGAAGCGGTTCAAATGTCCGTTAATCCTAAGGTGATTGAAACACCAATCATTTCTGCAGTGGCAAAAAATGGTATTGAACTTAAGGTTCGTGCTCGCGTAACGGTACGTGCTAATATTGATCGCCTCGTTGGTGGTGCTGGTGAAGCTACAATTATCGCCCGTGTTGGTGAAGGTATCGTAACAACGGTAGGTTCTTCTGAAGAGCATACAGATGTATTGGAAAATCCAGATCACATTTCTCGTACTGTATTGGGCAAAGGCCTTGATGCAGGGACTGCCTTTGAAATCTTGTCCATCGATATTGCTGACGTAGACGTTGGACGTAACATTGGTGCCCAATTGCAAACAGACCAAGCTGAAGCAGATAAGAAAATTGCTCAAGCTCGTGCCGAAGAACGCCGTGCTATGGCGGTTGCTACAGAACAAGAAATGCGTGCTAAAACACAAGATATGCAAGCTAAGGTTGTGGAAGCACAAGCTGAAGTTCCTAAAGCATTGGCAGAAGCTTTCAGAAACGGTAATCTTGGCGTTATGGATTACTACAATATGAACAATATTATTGCAGACACTAAAATGCGTGAAAACTTAGCAGATAGTGAATAGGAGTAGCTATGGACTCTATTTTGTCTTCTGTGCTATCCATCTTTTCGCATAACCCTATATTTGTTCTAGGTATCATCGCGTATATTGCTTTTTCCATTATAAAAAGCAAGAATACAGAAGAGTCTGATGAGTATGACAATAATGAAAGTTCAAGTCAGACTTGGGAGGATATGGAGCGTGAATATGGTATCTCTATAGAGAAAAAGCCTGTAGAACCTTCGCCTGAGGACTTGTTGTATGATGATGATTTCTATCGAGAAATATTTAAAAATAGACCAATTGAGAATCAGCATCCTGAGGCTCCCTTAAGACCGAAGGGGGGAAGACTGTTTCAATATGATGATTCGGAGACATCTGAAAAACATGTTGAAGAGCATCAAAATAATGATAAAGCTCAAACAGTTTTAGCTTCCGAGCATCATTACGATGAAGCGTCTACAACGCAACAAGGTACTCATGTTTCATCCAAGAAAACTTCAAGTAAATCAACTGGCTTTAGCACGAGTACAACTCGTTTAAGTAGAGAGTCTGTTACAGGTCCAACCTTAAGTGAACGATTGGCCGAATTCAAGCGAGATAAGGCTTCTAAAGAAGGAAAGGTACTCCTTGATACGAATATGGTAACGACTTCGCCAATCACTTCGACCAGTGTTCATACATCAAGTCATAAACGTATATCAAATCATGCTCTAAAAGAAGGCATGAAATGGTCTATCATCTTGAGTAAGCCTAAGGCTCTTGAACGCAGATATCGTTAAGTTGGGTTAGCCAATACGGTTTATTAGTCATTAGAAAATATGGCTATTAAAATATTGGATATAACGGCCACGGGATTATTGGTAATCTATGGCTATCGTTATTTGCGGATAGATGTTGTATAGCAATTATAACGGCACATATCCTATGTGGTGCATATAATTACATATGGAAAGAGGTTCCTATTGGTCACCTATGTGACTATTAGGAACCTCTTTTTTATTGTCTTTTTTTGATGGAACTTTCACAATAATAGGGAAAGGAGTTCGTCTACAAGGAAAGGTGATAGTATGTATCGTAATGTGCGCGTTATACCTAAACAGTTACTGGAACAATTATATGTAGAGAAACAGTGGAGTATTCGCGAGGTGGCAGAGTATTTTCAGTGTAGTGTAGATACTATTATGCGGCGTATGAAGGCATATGATATTGAGCGAAGACCGTTGAAAAAAGATATAAATATGGTTCATGTACAAGCTCTATATGAGTCAGGTAAGTGGTCATTACATTCTTTAGCGAAGCGTTATGATGTATCGATTACGACGATGGCAAGTCGGATGAAAGAATATGGACTAGCTTGTCAGCGTTCGACCAAGAATGTAGCTATCGATCCGGTGCGTATTTGTAGGGCCTATAAAAGTGGAAATACGTCAGACTCAATTGCACGCATGTATGGCATATCCCGATGGAAAGTACATCATGTATTGCGTCATATGGGAATGTGTACAACGCTTAAAGTAAAACCATCTCGAAAGGTGGACGAGATGGCTTACTTGTATATTCATCATCATATGAGTACGGATGATATAGGTTTAGCTTATGGTATACGAGGGTCAACAGTGGCCATGTATTTACGGGAGCAAGGTATAGAAATTCGTTCAAATATATTAGAATTAGACGAAAATAGAATAAAAAACTTACGTGCTCAAGGGTATGGTATTGCCAAAATTGCACAGATGATGGGGTGCTCTGCTTCTGCCGTACGAAAGCGGCTAGCCATGAAAAAATATATCTCTCCTTGATGTAGTGAGGTAGATACTATATACTTAAATTTATACAATGATGGGAGGAATATTATGCTTGAAATTATATCTGCTTTAATACCGTTTTTCTTACTTGGCATAGCGGCCGCTGGTTTATCCCGTGTATCTGGGGTGGCACTGTCGATGATCATAGTACCAACACTATTGATTTGGGGAGCTAACGCGATTGATGTTATCGCCTTTATGCTGCTATTTGTGGTGTACAACAACTTTACAATGGAAACACAAGATGTTCGTTTAGACTATAAAGATCTTGTATTATTCCCTAAATGGCGTCTATGTATTCCATTTATTTTGAGTTTAGTTGCTGCGTTCTTTGTGCCAGCTGCAGGGATTGCCATCTTTATGGCCTGCTTTGTCCTAGAATTGTTAGCTACTGTATACAAACGCATTCCTGAAAATAAGCGACCTCGCTTGCATCGCGTTATTGTTACATCCGTTTTAAGTGCTGTTGTAACTGCTGTAGGTGCTTATGCGGGCCCTAAAATTCCTAGTGAATACTATTTCATCTGTGCTGGTTTAGCCATCTTAATTATTACAGGCTTTGCTTGGTACGTAGGCAATCATCGAGATGCTTTTAGAAGTGCATGGGAAACAATTTGGGCTGACTTCAATTTGTTCTTGGGTATGTTTGGTGTAGAAGCCTCTTATTATCCAGCAGCGCTTACACGTTCCATTCCAAATCCAATGGACCGCATGTTACCAATGATTACCGTAGTAGGTGGATACGCTGGTCTTATGGTGGTATTTGGTGTTTACAATATCTTCTCCATACCATCCTTGATTACCGCTATTGGTGCGGCTATTGGTATTCGTCTCTTTGGTATGTATGAGTTTCCACGTCATGGCAGCTTCTCCTACTTAGCGATTGGTTTTGCTGTAGCTGCTGTTGTATGCTTGTATCTCGTATCTCCTACACCAGTAGGCTTTGATCATATTAATACATTAGTATCTCAACCAATTGGTCAATAAAGACTGCATATGATTAGTAGGTGACTACTGATGTAATGCTTAGTTTGTTAGTTAATGGATTTGGATATGTGATATAGTTCATATATTATGCTGAAAGTTGAGTTCATACTAGATTGTGAAAGGGGTTGATGCTCTGTGGCAGAAACAATTGAAACGAGACCATTTCCACCGTTCTTACCAAAGAATACGACGGTGATGATGATGGGGACATTCCCACCAACTTCCGAAAAGCGATCTATGGAATTTCATTATCCTAACTTTCAAAATGACATGTGGCGCGTGTATGGCTTAGTATTCTTTGACGATAAGGAACACTTTAGAAAAGGGGAGGAAAAAGCCTTTGATGCGGATAAGATTAAAGCGTTCTTATCTGAAGTGGGGATTGCTTCTTGTCCTACTGTATTAAAAGCTATACGCGAAAAGGGGAATGCATCAGATGCATTTCTTAAGGTTGTTGAACCTGTACCGTTGGCAGAGGTATTGGACCAAATTCCAGACTGTAAACACATTGGTACCACAGGTGGTAAGGCCACAGAAATTTTGTTGAGTCTTTTACCAGAAAAGGTTAAATTACCTAAAACAGGGGAGACAATTCCTTTTGTGTTTAATGGTCGCGAATTGACGTTAACAAGATTACCATCTACATCTCGTGCGTATCCGTTGAGCCTTGCTAAAAAAGCTGAAGCTTATAAAAACTTCTTTAAGGCGTGTGGATTAAAAACGAAATAATATAGGTAGATATGTAGAGCATATAGATGTATCAGCTATATAGAAAAGTCATTAACTAAATAGTTATAAATAACACCTTTGATGTTATATCGTATCTTTGGGGATACAATATAAATGATCAAAGGTGTTTTTATTATCAAAAATTAATGTGAATTATTAGAATAGAGATGCCTATATTATAATTGATTATACACATCTTGTTATAAATAAAAGTAATGAGGTGTATAACATTTTAATTCTTGATTTCTATAGTGAGAGGTTTATAATTAATCGTTGTCGCAAATGGTTGACAATAGTTTAAGAAAATGGAGTTGATATTATGGATAAGGCTAAAGAGGCCTTATGGACAAGATCCTTTGTCCTTGATACTTTGATTAATTTCTTAGTATTTTTGATTTATTACTTATTAATCGTTATTATTGCAGTAGTGGCAAAGGATAATCTTCATGCTACAGCAAGTCAAGCTGGCTTGGCCGTTGGTATTTATATTATTGGTACCGTTGTTGCTCGTTTGTTAGCAGGACGTTTTATCAGCATCTTAGGCTGTCGTAAGATGTTGTACCTTGGTTTGTTAATTTATTTGGTTTCAACAGCCATGTACTTCTATACACCTAATTTATTGATGCTCGATAGTGTTCGTTTCTTAAATGGTTTTGCGTACGGTATTACATCGACTGCTACAAGTACAATCGTAGCCGCTATTATTCCTATGTCACGTCGTGGTGAAGGGATTAACTACTATGGTTTATCTACATCTCTTGCCGCTGCGGTAGGTCCGTTCTTAGGCATTTTGATGCTTCATAGCCTTGGCTATGACTTTATCATCGCCTTCTGTGTTGCTCTTATCATCCTTTGTGGTATTGGTTCAGTTATCATGAAATTTGATGAACCTAAGCTCGATATTGATTCTGAAGAACATAAGGGTATTAAAATTTCCGACTATATTGAACCACGTATGAATTCTATTAGTCTTGTTTCTATACTAGTAGGTTTTGCATACTCTGGTGTTATCGGTTTTATGGCCGCTTATACAAAAGATTTGAATCTTATCTTAGCAGGTACATTCTTCTTCGTTGTCTATGCTGTAGTTATTACTATAACAAGACCATTACTTGGTATTGTGTTTGATATGAAAGGGGAAAACTTTGTTCTTTACCCTTGTTTCATATCTTTAGCACTTGGTATTTTCTTATTATCCATCGCTCACTCTACATGGCTTATTCTCTTATCTGCTGTGTTTGTTGGTCTTGGTTACGGTACATTTATGTCAAACGGTCAAGCCGTAACTGTTAAAATTGTGCCGGTTCACCGTATTGGTGTTGCCACATCCACATACTTTATTGCCTTAGATATGGGCTTAGGCTTTGGTCCATACATCTTAGGTGCCATTAAAGAGGTGGTAGGCTATACAAGCATGTTCCACGTTACTGTAGTAGTAGCGCTTCTTGCCTTCGTTGCGTACTATTTCTTATATGGTCGTTATGTAGGCACTGAAAAAGATCTTTCTTTGAAAGCTCGTGCTGAAGAAGAACAAATTAGAAATCGTAAACGCAATGGTAAACTTGCGTAGAATATAATCTACTAGTGCTGATGAATAGAGTTATTCTAATTCATAGAATTTTATAACTAAATTAAAAGGACTATACGAAAGATTTCGTATAGTCCTTTTCTCTTATTCATGTATTTTGTGTTTCATGTCCTAGAATACTAGTTTGATACTTAAATACCGATCAAATAGCATTTAGCAGTATAGGTATGAGTCGTTACATCGCAAGCTATTATTTCTCAATATTTACGATATTTACAATAACTTCTACGGCTTTTTTCATGTCGTCAATACATGCAAACTCATGACGGCCATGTAGATTTTCTACGCCTGTAAAGATATTAGGAGTAGGAATGCCCATGAAGGAAATTTTAGAACCGTCTGTACCACCGCGGATAGGGTCACAAATAGGAGTGATGCCCGCTTTTTCCATAGCAGCTTTAGCTACGTTAACGCATTCCATATTGTCTTTAATGATATCGTACATGTTGTAATATTGATCTTTTACAGATACTTCACATACTTCACGGCCATAGATTTCATTTAATGTTTGACCAGCTTGTAAGAAGAATGCTTTTTTCGCTTCGAATAATTCTTTATCATGGTCGCGGATAATATAGTTCATTTTACCTGTATCTACTTGTGTTTCCATGCTCATAAGCATAAAGAAACCTTGACGACCACATGTATGTTCAGGAACAGCAGCACCTGGTAATAGCGCATCGAATTGCATTGCTAATTTAGCACAGTTGATCATAATGCCCTTGGCAGTACCTGTATGAACAGATACACCTTTGAGGGTTACTGTACCGCCTGCAGCATTGAATGTTTCGTATTCAAGTTGACCGAGGCTTTCACCATCGATTGTATAAGCAAAATCAACAGGGAATTCTTTGACATCAAAGTGATCGGCGCCAGTGCCGATTTCTTCGTCTGGACCGAAAGCGCACATGATTTTACCGTGCTTGATTTCTGTATGAGCTACGAGGTAGGCGAGGGCTTCCATAATTTCACAGATACCAGCCTTGTCGTCGCCACCGAGGAGCGTAAGACCATCTGTGACAACTAAGGATTTACCGATGTAATTCTTTAGATTAGGGAAATCTGCACGACGTGTGAAGATTTGATGTTCTTCGTTAAGGCAAATATCGCTGCCATCGTAATTTTCAACGATGCGAGGCTTAATATTTTCTGCGTTGTAGTCAGCTGTATCCATATGAGCGATGAAGCCGATAGCAGGTGCTTTTTCATCTGTATTAGCATTTAATGTGCCGATGACAAAACCATTTTCACGGTTGTAAATAACTTCATCTAAACCGATTGCTTTTAAATCAGGTACGAGCACATTAGTAGCAAAGTCTACTTGAGTTTGAGTACTAGGAATTGTTGTACTTTCCTCATTAGACCGTGTATTTATGCTTGTATAGCGTACAAAACGTTCGACCATTGATTCCATAATGAGCCTCCTCGTAAGAAAACATACGTGTTATACATACTGGTATACATACTGTATATAATAAAGATTCTTAATATACTTTCATTGTAGAACAGGGGCGGTGAAAATGCAAAATAAATATTTATGGAATGTGTGATATTTTATTCGCATAATGCATAGAAAAGCATTGAACCATATATAGTGCCGTGTTAGTATAAAGGTGAATAGTTATACGTTTGTACATTTTCTGTGAGGAGGTTTTACCATGTCGGACGAAACTCGTTCTATTCCGCCCGTAGAACCCGTATTGGATCCTAAGAAGGATTACGTAGAGATTAACTCATATGTAGTATTCTGGGGCCTATTCTATGCGGCAATTTTTACACTGGCTGTAGGTTATTTATGTTTGAAAATTGGTCAAACAGTAGATGCCTTTGCTCCAGTATCTGTACTTGCTATGGGTACAGCAGTTATTTTGAAACGGCAAAATGCTTTTGCCGAAACGGTTCACATTCAGGCTATCGCTAGTTCTAGTACGAACACATTAGCTGGTGCGATGTTCTTCTTGCCAGCTCTATACATTTGGAATGTTACAGATGTATCCTTCGTACAGATGGCGATTCCTATCATCCTTGGTGGCGTACTTGGTGTTCTATTATGCGTTATGTTCCGTCGCTACTTCGTTGAGGAAATGCACTATGTGTATCCGTTCCCAAGTGGTCGTGCTGCTGCTGAAGTACTAATGAGTAATGAAGGTAGCAAAGCGAAACTCATGCTTGGTTCTGGTCTTATCGCTCTTGTATATGACTTTATTCTTAACAGCCTTGGCTGGTGGGAAGAGGTTATCCGTACTACTGCATTTAAATGGGGTTCTGCGCTAGCAGATTCTACTAAGTTAAATGCTGCTGTAGATACAGATGCTGCGTTGCTTGGCCTTGGTTACTTCACAGGCTTACGGTATGCAGCTATTATCGCAGCTGGTTCCTTCTTCTCTTGGTTCGTATGTATTCCAATCGTATACTATTTAGCTCCGGAACATATCATGCAAATCAATGGTCATGCAGTTCCACTTGCAGAGGCTCCAATTCGTAAAGTATTCTTAGACTATGTTCGCCATATTGGTATTGGTATGCTTGCTATGGCAGGTATCATCGGCTTGCTCAATATGTCCAAAGTAGTGGCTAGTGTTGTTAAAAATGCAGTGCTTGATATTTTCAGTTCCAAAACTGTAGATGTTAACTTGCTTCGTACACAACGCGACGTGCCTACATCTTGGATTGGCGCTGGCATCTTGTTATGTACAGTTCTATTCGCAGCATACTTCCACTTTATGTATGCTGAAAGCTTCGGTCAAACAATCGTAGCATTCTTAATCGTTCTTATCATGTCCTTCCTATTATCTGTAGTAGGTATTAGCTCCATCGCTTATACAGGTACAGAACCAGTATCTGGTATGACAATCTTCATGATTATCATTTCTGCTGTATGCTTAACAGCTGCAGGCATGACTGGTAAAGTAGGTATGATTGCAGTCCTCATGATGGCATCCTTCATTGGTACAACCATCGGTATGGCTGGTAACTTCATGTCTGAACTTAAAGTAGCACACATGACAGGTGCTACACCTAAGAAAATGGAACAATGGCAAATCGTTGGTACCATTCTTTGTGCCGTACTTTCTGTCGGCGTTATGATCCTCTTAAACGATGCATATGGCTTCGTAGGGGACCATGCATTAAATGCGCCACAAGCGAATGCTATGGCTGCTATCATTGAGCCGATGATGACTGGCGGTAGTGCTCAATGGCCTCTATATATGGCTGGTGCATTATTCGCAATCATCTTGTGGATGGTAAAAGTTCCACCATTGGCATTTGCCCTTGGTACTTACTTGCCAATGGAAATCAACACACCATTACTTATCGGTGGTTTGATTGCATACTTCGTACAAAACAGTACAAAAGATAAAGAATTGGCAGATCTTCGCTTCTCCAAAGGTAGCACAATTGCATCTGGTCTCGTAGCCGGTGGTGCTATTGGCTCTTTGTTCAGTGCGGTGCTTCGCATTGCAGGTGTTGATGTATTTGCTCAA
>OGFI01001340.1_pt1 | contig 12423 bp, 10 predicted proteins | sample 1570901 | NCBI WGS metagenome assembly OGFI01 (sample SAMEA2582018, study PRJEB24529) | metagenome | biome: Human gut stool | place: China | collected 2011 | reverse complement strand
CAAAAGTCCTGCACTTCGGTGCGGGACTTTTTTTGCGTGAATCCTTTTTTATGTTCATATATTTAAAACTTATTAAATTTGTACATATATAAAGCAACGCAATTGTGCATATTGCTTTGAAATGTCAGGTTAATTTAGTACAATCGTGTATAGAAAAAAAACTTTTTTTTTGATATAATTACTTTGGGTATTATTGCCCATGGTAAGTTGTTTATAAAAATATTCAGTTAGGAGTCTGAACATGAATATAAAAGTTGATTTAAAAAAGCTTTTTGCTGCCGCAGTATCAGCGATAATGTGCCTCTCCGCAGGGGGTTGCTATCTGCTTCCTGACGAGGAGGAAGTCCTCGATGCGCCGACCGTGAAGGCAAGCGATGTTACATATTCCACAGTGACGGCAAAGAAAAAAGACCTTGAAAAGAAGATAGTCGCAACGGGCACTGTCACAGCGGAAAATCAGTATACTCTTTCTTATGAAAAGCAGAGCGGCACAGTGTCAAAATTTTATGTAAAAGCAGGCGATAAGGTCAAAAAGGGTGATGTTATCTGTGACCTTGATACATATGACCTTGACTATCAGATAGAAGAAAAACAGCTTTATCTCGAAAAAGCAAAGCTTAAAGTTGATATAATTTATGAAGGCGGCGGCTCCCAAGCAGAGATAGACTCTGCTTATGTTGACGTGCAGCTCCTTGAAAAAGAGCTTGAAAAGCTTCAGGCTCAGAAGGAGGATTCAAGCCTGAAATCACCTATAGACGGCGTTGTTTCGTCACTCTCTGACGTAAGAGCAGGCGACAATGTGAATCCGGGTCAGACTATCGCAACTGTTATAGATACTTCGGCTCTTTATATCGCAATACAGCCTGACGACCTCACCCAGTATGATATCGACACAGAAGTGCAGATAAGGATAGGCGAGGATTATTATGACGGTGTTGTTTTTATGACTCCTAAAAAGCTTGCTGATTATCAGGCTGAGCAGAATGAGGATCACAATAATGTTGACGATACAGGTATAGATTATCAGGCGGATACTATCTATGTTCGTTTCAAGGATACCGCCCCTGCGGAAACAGTGGGTCAGCTTGCAGATACGATACTTGTCCTTGACAGCGTAAAGGACGCTATCGTTATCTCAAATAATCTGATAAAAAAGGTTGACGGCACAAAGGTAGTTTATGTGCTGAAAAACGGTGAAAAAACTGCCGTTGAAGTGGAAACAGGACTTTCTACAGGCTCTCAGACCGAGATAAGATCGGGTCTTAAAGAGGGCGACGAAATTGTTATCAGATAGGTTTGAAAGGATAAGCTTATGTTCACCTTATTGTTCCGTAAAATGCGAAACACCAAATGGATGGTGCTTTGCCTGCTGATAGGCTTCGTTATGGCGTCTGCCATGATGAGCACTATCCCTATTTATATGAACGCTTCTCTGCAAAGAATGCTTGTAAAGGATCTTGAGTCGTTCCAGACAGAATATGAGATCTATCCAGGTGCGTATAATACCAGCTATGGATTGAAAATGGATATCTCAGGCAGTGATCAGCAGAAAGCTGTTGAGAATTATAATAACAAAGTGGAGGCTAAGTTCAAGGAGCTTGGTCTGCCTGAAAAGCTTGATAAGAAGTATATAAGTGACGAGTATCTCTATGTGCGTTCACTTGCCGTTTCAGATGGCAATTCGCAGGCAAGATTCACTCTCGGCGGTATGACGGATATCTCCGACCATATCAGCATAAAGCAGGGCAGAATGTTCACTGCAGGCAAGCGTTCAGACGGCGTTTACGAGTGCGTTGCCACAGAAAAAGCCATGAAAAGCACAGAGCTTGCTATAAACACAGTATATGAGATAGCCGACGTGTTTGATGATAACAAGTCAATAAAAATAGAGATCGTGGGCGTTTTTGACGTTAAGGACGAAAATGACGCATATTGGGCAGAGGGTCTTGATTCTCAGTATACAGCCGTTGCCTTTACAGATTATGACACAATGCTCGGAGATTGCGTTGATACTGGCGTTGTGAATATCACAAAGGCTGTCCATAACTATGCGGTGGATTATGCTTCCATGAATATGACTGACCTTGCAAGCACAAACGAAATGATAGCAAAGCAAAAGACCTATTTTGGTGAAAATTCCATAGGCTTTTCGATGCCTGCCGCAGATATCCTCAAGGACTATGAGAGCCGTTCATCACAGCTCCAGCTTGTTTTGTGGCTTTTGCAGATACCTGTCATACTTATGATAATATTCTATCTCTTTATGGTGTCGCAGCTCAACGTTGAGCAGGAACGTAACGAGATAGCGGTGTTCAAAAGCCGTGGAGCAAGCCGCTTGCAGATAATGGGCATTTATGCTCTGGAATCTCTCGTACTGGGCGTTCTGACCGTTATAATAGGACCATTCGCAGGTCTTGGACTTTGCAAGGTACTTGGTGCGTCAAACGGATTCTTGGAGTTTGTCAACAGGCGTTCGCTCCCTGTTCATATGACAATAGAAGCTGTCGTTTATGCGGCAATAGCCGTGGCAGTGTTCTTCGTCACAACTATGATACCGATCTTTCCTGCCACAAAAACAACTATTGTTGAGCATAAGCAGTCAAAAGCCAAAAAGAAAAAGCACGCTCTGTGGGAAAAGGTCTGCCTTGATTTTATCCTTGTGGGCGGTTCAGTTGGCTGGCTTTATTATTACAACAAAACTCAGGAAAAGCTTGTTGCAGAGGGTGTAACAGACACCACCGCAACAGTAAACCCTATAATGTTCGTGGCTTCCACTGCCTTTATACTTGGCCTTGGTCTGTTTCTTATAAGGATATATCCTTATATAATAAGGCTTCTCGCAAGAATAGGCAGAAGAGTGTGGTCGCCTGCACAGTATGTTTCACTGACTAATATCGGTCGATCCTCAACGGGCAGGGAAAGATTTTTGATGCTGTTCCTTGTTCTTACTGTATCATTGGGCGTGTTCTTTGCAAATACCGCAAGAGCCTTGAACAGAAATGCCGAGGAAAGCGTTGCCTATGGGGTTGGCTGCGACGCTGTTCTTACAGAGCAGTGGTATAGCAGTAAAATAGAATCTGCACAGCAGACCACTCCTCAAAGCGCATCTCAGGCAGCTCAATCAGGCACAAAGCAGACTTCCGAGGAAAACGACGAAGAAGATACAGAAACTACCATACAGTATGTAGAGCCTGTTTTTGAGCGATTTGAAAAGCTCGCAGGAGTGGAAAATGTCACAAAGGTTTTCCGAAAAGACGGCGTGACCATATCTTCAAACAAAATGAACGTTCCAAGACAGCAGACAAAGTCTGACGATGAGGAAAAGACCCGTGACGATTTCCTTGACCAAAGCGTTGACGCAAGCTCAGGCAAAAGCTCAACAAGCAATGTCCAGCTTATGACCATAGTGCCAAGCGATTTCTCAAAGGTCTGCAAATTTGAGGACAGACTTCTGCCGGTTCAGTTAAATAACTACCTGAACGCCCTCGCAGAGTACACACCGGGAGTTATCCTCTCTTCAAGCTTCAAGAGCTACGGTCTGGAGCTTGGTGATACTGTAGAGTGTAAGTGGGGCGGAAACGAGTCCTTTGAAGTGACCGTCCTTGCCTTTGTTGACTACTGGCCGGGACTAAGCCCTTATAAAGAGGCGAAAAACGGCGGTTATATGGACTTTGCCGTTATGAACTACGATTATGTGAACGTTCAGACAAGCATGGAGCCTTATGAGGTATGGTTCAAGCTCAAAGACGGAGCTTCCGTTCAGGAGTTTTATGACTCAATAGACAAAGCAGGCATTAAACCCCTCACCCTTGAATCTGCAAGCCAGCAGACTATAGAAAAGAAAAACGACCCTATGCTCCAGGGCATGAACGGCGCTCTCACTCTCGGCTTTATCATCATCATGGTGATGTGCATAATAGGTTTCCTTATCTATTGGATACTCTCCATAAAGAGCAGGACTTTGCAGTTTGGTATCCTAAGAGCAATGGGAATGAAGTTCAGAGAGATAATAATGATGATAGTCTATGAACAGCTTTTGGTGTCAGGTGTTGCAATATTCGCCGCTATCTTTATCGGCGGCGTAACCAGCGACCTTTTCGTACCGCTGTTCCAGAGCATCTTCGACGCAAGCCAGTCAGTGCCGCCGTTTGCAGTGATACCTGAACGCAGCGACTATCTGAAGCTTTATGCAGTTATAGGAGTAATGCTGCTCACAGCCTTTGTGGTGCTTGGCAGACTTATAAAGAAGATAAAGATAAGTCAGGCATTAAAGCTTGGTGAGGATTGATAGGAGGAAATTTTATGACAGCTTATGAAAAGCTTACAAAATGTTATGAGTGCGTAAAAAGCAAAATAGACTTTGAGCCAAAGGTAGCCCTTGTGCTTGGCTCAGGTCTTGGCGATTATGCAAATTCCATAGACGTGAAATACACCCTCAGCTATAAGGATATAGAGGGCTTCCCTACATCAACGGTAGAGGGTCATAAGGGTCAGTTCGTTTTCGGATATGTTGGCGAAGTGCCTGTTGTTATAATGCAGGGCAGAGTGCATTATTATGAGGGCTATGCAATGGAGGACGTTGTGCTTCCTGCAAGACTTATGAGAATGTTGGGCGCAAAGGTGCTTTTCCTCACAAACGCATCGGGCGGAGTGAACGCAGGCTTTAAGGCAGGCGACTTCATGCTTATAACCGACCATATCTCAAGCTTTGTTCCTAATCCTCTTATCGGCAAAAACATCGACGAGCTTGGAACAAGATTTCCTGATATGAGCGAGATATATAACAAAAAGCTCAGGGATATCATCTCAGGTGCGGCAGAAGATCTTGACATAACCCTCCGCCATGGCGTTTATCTCCAGCTCACCGGACCGTCTTTCGAGTCCCCTGCGGAAATAAGAATGGCAAGAACTATCGGTGCTGACGCAGTGGGAATGTCAACAGCCTGCGAGGCTATCGCCGCAAATCATGCAGGCATGAAAGTCTGCGGAATATCCTGCGTTGCAAACCTTGCAGCAGGCATGACGGATAATCCTCTCACTCATGCTGAAGTTCAGGAATGTGCAGACAAGGCTGCTCCCCTTTTCAAAAAGCTTATCACTGAAAGCATCATAAGAATAGGTAAACAGCTTTAAGGTTTTGTAACAGCTTTTTCAAAATAATATGTAACAAATGTGCGAAAAGGGCTGATGATGTGTACTTTTTTGCTAAACTTTGTGAAAAACTATTGACAAATCTAACGCTTTAGTTTAATATATTATTATGAAGTAAGTATCTTCAAAAAATATATCAAGAATATGGAGAGATAATAATATGGCAAAATTTTGTGGACAGTGCGGAGCTCAGCTTAATGACAATGCGACTTTCTGCACTCAGTGCGGTGCAACAATAGCACCTCAGCAGCCTGCACAGCAGACCGCTTCACCAATGGCAAATCTTCAGCAGGCAGCCAAGAATATTGACATGAACGCTATCAAGGACGCTGTTTCTGTTGAAAACATCAAAAATCTGAAAAACAAGCCTAATAAGCTCACTATCGCAGTTCTGGCAGTTCTGCTCGTGCTTGTTATTCTGGTAGTTGTTATCCTTTGCATGATATTCGGCGGCGGAAGCTGGAAAACTCCTATCAATAACGTTATGGACGTTCTCAATGACGGCGACGGTAAGGCTTATGAAGAGCTTATGCCTCCTTATTATAAAGATATGGCAGACGCTCTGGACGGTATCATTGAGATAAGCGACGAGGATTTTGACGAAGAAGCTGAAAAACAGAGAGATAGACTTACAAAGAAATACGGCGATGACGCTGAGATAAGCTATGAGGTCGTTAAAAAGACTGAGGTAGACTCAGACGATATCGACAGCTACAACGATATGTCAGATCTTGCCTCTGTGCTTAGTGTTAAAAAGGCTAAGAAGTATAAGCTTACAAAGGCTTACAAGGTAAAGATCAAGTACACTATCGAAGGCGAAGACGCTGACAAGACCGACAAGACAACTGTTATTGTTGGCAAGATGGACGGCACATGGGTACTTCTCGACGAGGGCGACCTTCCAATAAGCACAGGTTTCTAAGATATATAAACGATCAGTAACGGGCGGAGAATTTTCCGCCCGTTTTTGAAAAAATACGGTGTTTGCACAATGAAAAAAATATCAGTTCTGTGTATGCTTTTGTGTGTGGCAATGCTTTTTTGCTCCTGCGGAAAGGAAGAAAGAGCGGTCCTTGGATATGAACAGCCCGTGGCGACACTTGTCACAGCAGCACAGTATAGCGATACACAGTCATATCTTTCCTGCTTTACCCCGGAAGCGGAGGCGGAGTATAAAAACAGCGACAGCTATAACGAAGCCCTTGCGGAGACTTTGCTCACAAGGGGCGAGGAAAAAACAGAGCTTTCTTATAAGCTCAGCAATAAAGAAGAGCTTGACAGCGACGGCTTGAAAGACCTTGAAAAAAGCTATAAGGAAAGCTATCACAAAAATGTGACTATAAAAAAAGCTGTTAAAATGACAGCAAGGCTCACAGAGACCACCGACAGCGGCGAGCTGTCTGCCATCCGTGAGATAACAGTGGTCAAAATAGAAAACAACTGGTATATTTTCGGGAAAGTTATCGAAAAATTTGATCTCAGCCAAAAGGACTGAGGGGATCAATAATAATATGAAAAGAGGGTATTAATATGGAAAATTGTCCAAAATGCGGTCTGCCTGTTGCCGACGGCGCAAAGTTCTGTGCTGCCTGCGGAACAAGAATGCCGCAGAAGCTTATAAAGAGCAAGATCTGCTCAGTGTGCGGAAACACACTTAACGCAGGGGCTAAGTTCTGCAACGTCTGCGGAACAGCCGTGCCGCAGGACGAAACGCCTGCCGACGAGCCTGTAGTGGATGAGAGAAATCCTGAAATGGAGTCTATCGAAGTGCCTGAGCTGCATTTTGACGATACTCCTGTGCAAAATCAGACTATTCCGCCAACGACTCCTGATATGCCGACTATGGACAGCGTTTATCTGCCAGGGCAAGAGCCTGCAAAGCCTGTTCAGCCTGCACAGCCGACAGCCGAGGAAGTTGCAATGGCTTCAAGAACTGTGGAAATACCTCAGACGCCAACAGTTGCTGAAACACCGAACGTTGCCCCACAGCCTCAGCAGCCTGAAAGAGTTCTTACACCTGAGGGCTATCAGCAGCCTGCTCAGCCTGTGAACAATGCAATGCCACAGATGAATCAGGGTGGACAGCCTATCCAGCCAAATCAGATGAATCAAATGAACGGCGTTACACCTGGAAAGGGTGCAAGCGCACTTGTGCCGATAATACTTATCATTCTTATACTTGCTGTTATCTGCGTTGACGTTTTCTGGCTTTTCAGAGATCAGATATTCGGCAAAAAGGACGAAAGCTCAAATGGCTGTGCAGTGATAACACTGGCAGACGAGGCTGACGATACAGCTGACGAAGCATTTTTCTTTGAAGAATAGAATATAATGTAAAAAGGGACGTTTCAAAGCGTCCCTTTTTTGTGTATCAACACAGTGTTTGCGTAAAAGATAAAGGCGACCCAAGGTCGCCCCTACATTTAATCTTTCATGCTCTCGATTATCTCGTTAGCTTTCTTGTAAATGACCGCAGGTTCTTCGCCTATCCTGAACTCCCCGTCCTCGTAAAGCACCTTGCCGGCACACATCGTGAGCTTTACGTTCTGCTTTGAACCGCTGTAAACAAGGTTTTTGCCTATGTTGTTAAGAGGCTGCATATTAGGCTGAAAAAGGTCGATAACGATAAGGTCAGCCTGCTTGCCCTCTGCAATAATGTCGCAGTCAGAAAGCCCCATTGCCCTTGCAGAGCCTACAGTTGCCGCTTTCAGAACCGAGTCAGCAGGGCAGGCAGAAGCATCATCGCAAGCTATCTTCTGCAAGCCTGTCATAAGGAACATTTCTCTGAACATATCAAGACAGTTGTTGCTTGCAGGGCCGTCAGTACCAATAGCGATATTTATTCCCATATCCTGCATTTTTACGATAGGCGCAATACCGCTTGCAAGCTTTACGTTAGAGCCTGCACAGTGAACAGCCCATATGCCCTTGTTTTTGAATATCTCAAGATCCTTGTCGCTCATGTGAACGCAGTGGAAGCCTGCACCGCCAAAGTCGAAAATACCGAAGCTGTCAAAAAGCTCAGTTGGCGTCATTCCGTATTTCTCTATGCACTCTCTGACTTCTTTTGCAGTTTCCGAGTTGTGCATTGCAACAGGCGCTTTGTATTTTGCCGCAAGCTTGCCAACGCCCTCCATAAGCTCCTTTTCGCAGGTGTATTCTGCATGGAAGCCAAGCATAAAGCTTATAAGAGGGTCAACATTGTTGTATTTCAGATAGTTGTTTTCAAGCCTTTCAAGATTAGACTTGTCACCGCTCACCGCACCGCAAAGCACAGAGCGGAAGCCGCTTTCTATGCAGGCTTTTACATAATCGTCAAGCTCAAAGTACATATCAAATGCCACCGTACAGCCTGTTGTGAGATATTCAAGTATAGCAAGCTTCGTGAGCCAGTAAACTTTCTCTCCGTCCAGCTTTGCTTCCATTGGAAAGATCTGCTTAAAAAGCCAGTCCTGCAAAGGCATATCGTCAGCATATGATCGCAGAAAAGTCATTGCCGAGTGAGTGTGCGCATTTTTGAATGACGGCATAAGGAGATTTCCCTTAAGGTCATATTCACGTTCAAAAACCTTTCCGTCAAGCTCCTCAGCCTTAGGCTTGCCAACGAAAACTATCTTTGAGCCTTCCGTCCAGACCTCTATATCCTGCGTTTCTATGCCGTTGGCAAGGGTCATTACCCTGCCGCCGAAAAATCTTATCATGGCTCTTTATCCTCCCTTACTCTATTTCAAGAACAGCCGTCTGCTCTCCATGGCGTGAGATAACTCTCGGCACTCTTGCAGATATTCCGCAAACTATCTCGTAGCCTATCGTTCCTGTCATTTTGCCGATATCGTCGGCGGTTATCTTTTCATTTCCCTGTGCGCCTATGAGGACAGCCTCGTCCCCTGCCTTTACGTTCTCTACCTCAGTTACATCACACATGAACTGATCCATACATATCCTGCCTGTGATAGGGCATTTCTTTCCGTTGATAAGCACATATCCCTTGTTTGAAAGCGCTCTGGGATATCCGTCTGCATAGCCTGCCGTAACAGTTGCGAGCTTCACTTTTCCATTTGCAGTGTAAGTCCTGCCGTAGCTTACGTCAGTGCCATTGCCTATGTATTTTACCTGCGCAACAGCCGCCTTAAATTCCATAGCAGGCTTTGGCTCAAAAGGCAGAGCCTTTGCAGGGTCAGGATAAAGTCCGTAAAGTATTATTCCAAGCCTTGCAAGAGAGCTTCTCTCATTATAATAGTATACTCCGCCGGCTGAGTTGAGAAAATGCACTTTTTCAAGGTGAAGCCCCTCTGCTTCGCATTTGTCAGCAACGGCAAGTATCTTCTCCGTCTGTGCCTTTGTGTATTCCTCGTCCTGCTCTCTCAGGCTGTCAGCCACCGCATAGTGGGTGAAAATGCCCTCCAGCGCAATGTTTTCAAGCTTTGATATCTCTTTAAGCTCATCGTATATCTTGTCGGTTTCCCCGTGAAGACCTATCCTCGTCATGCCCGTGTCGATAGCGGCGTGTATGCGTACCTTGCCGTCAGCGTTTTCTGAAAGTGCTTTAGCATATGAAAGCTCTGTGCAAGCCTGAATTATGTCAAGCCTTGTGAGCCACTTAGCATTTTCAGGAGGTGTGTAGCCCAAAATGAGTATCTCACCCTTTATGCCCATATCCCTGAGCCTGTGGGCTTCGTGTATGTTCGATACCGCAAACCAGCGAATGTCCATCTCGTTTTCAAGAAACGGAACTACCCCGTTGTCAAAATGTCCGTAGCAGCTCGCCTTTACAACGCACATTATCTCTGTTTTTTCCCCTATGAGCCTGCGGTATTCTTTCAGATTGTATTCAATGCTGTCAAGATCTACCTCAGCCCATGCTCTCTTCAAAAAATCCATTTTATTTTTCTTCCCTTTCGGTTTTATAATTGTGCCTTTGCACAAAATATTTGTCATTTTCTATTGAAAAAGATAAATCAATGTGTTATAATGTTCTTATCATGGGCATTGTGTCGCCAAATCTTTCAGGAGGCTTTGATGTGAGTAATATCGTCCCCGCAGAAGAATTTTTCTGCAATCGAGATACCTCTTGCTGCTTTACAGGTCATAGGGACAGGGATCTGCCTTTCGGCGGCGATGTCCATAAGCAGGGTATGAAAAATCTCCTGAGTATGCTCGTCCTTATGATAAAGGAAGCATATAGCGAAGGCTGCCGTACTTTTATATCAGGTATGTCAAAAGGTATCGACCTGCGCTGTGCTGAGATAGTCCACAGCCTTTCGGCTCAGCCCGAATATAAGGATATGAAGCTCGTGTGCGTTCTGCCCTATGCAGGTCAGCGTACAGAGATGAAAACACCCTTGGACAGCTATACATATTCGCTTATTCTGAACTCTTGCAGTGCGGTCGTGATAACAAGCCCCAAGTATGAAAACGGCTGTTATAAAAAGCGAAACAGTTTTATGGTGGAACATTCCTCTCGTCTGATCGGGGTCATAAAAGAGAAAGCCAAAGGCTCAGGCACTTTGCAGACCATAAACATGGCAAAGCGTGCAGGCCTTACGCTGAACATCATATGCCTTGACGATAATCCTGTTTTTTATAGACTCAGACAGCCGTCCTATTTAGTTTACACCTAAATTGCAAATTGTTCAATAGTTTTCGAGAATTTTTCCGAAAAAGTTTATATATGAAAATATGGCGGACAGTATGCCTGCCTGTATATATTTGAAAGTAAGGAGATCAATAACATGGCTCAGACGAAAGCTCACAAGAAAAAAAGAAGATCTCAGGCTCCTATCGCTCTGGTCTACTTCATAACAATGATAATATTCCTCTTTGTTATCGGCATGCTTGCACTGTATGCCCTCAGAGAGTTTGGTGTTATCGGCAATGATGACAGCGACAGCGACGCAGGCATAAAAAGCCCGGTTTATAATACCCTTTTTGCAAGAGTGAACAGCAAGGGCGTTCTTGCAGACGCAACAGTCATAAGAGTTGCACCGGACGCAAAGAAGATAATCATAATGCCTGTTTCAGCGTTCACAGTGAGCGGAAGCCAGACAATGCGTGAGATACACGAAGAGGGCGGCATGGTGAAGCTTGAAGCAGCCGTTGCAGACACTTTCGGTATCACTATAGACAATTACGTTTCTCTCACAAATGACGCATTCGAGAATGCGGCGGATATTGTGGGCGGAATTACATATACTCCTGATGAGGAGCTTTACTATCTCTCTCAGGATAATGACGAGAACGATATCGCTATCCCAAGCGGCGATCTGACTAACCTCAGCGGTCATCAGATAAGACTTATCTGTCAGTATCCTGTTTTCAAAGAGGGCAGGAACGGCAATATGAAGTTTCTTGGAACTGCGGTGACAATGCTTATAAACAACGCTTTCCAGCAGACGAATATCACTAAGGATAATCTTGATAATTTCTATAATATATTCACCGCAAACAGCGATACCGATTGGACAAGTGCGCAGTATAAGGAAGAAAAGTCATATCTCAAGGATATGCTGGATCAGAACCTTACTCCTGCAGAAGCTCTTGTGCCAGAGGGCGAGTGGACGGACGATTCTCACTTTAAGGTGTCTGATAAGTTCAAGGAGAGCGTTCAGACAATGCTCAAAGATACTGCACCGTCAGCAGCGGAGAAGTAAAAACGTAAAGGCTGAAATTTTAACAGGGGGGCGATATAACGTGAAACTTCTGGTCATAATCCTTAATAAAACAGACGTGCTTGACTATTTGCTGGAGGGACTTTCAGCAGCAGGCATAAAGGGTGCGACTATAATCGAGTCGTCAGGTATGGCAATGACCCTTTCAAGACTTGACAGCAGCTTTCTCAGCGCCTCTATCCGAGGACTTTTCAGCGGTGAAGAGGATAACAGAACTATCCTGTCGGTAATAAAGAATAATCAGCTCGATACCGCAAGAAAGATAGTTTATAATACTGTGGGCGATCTATCTCAGCCCAATACGGGAATAATGTTCACCGTTCCGCTGGATTTCGTCGAGGGAACAGTGAAGAAACCCGTGAATAAAGAAAAAGCAAAAACTAAGGATATCCCTGAGGAGAATGAAAAGAACGTCAGTTGACGAAATGTTTACAGACTATTAACATAATATTTAATTCTTTTCATTAAAAACTTTTGAATGTCCTTGCAAAAAACTGTTTTGTGTGGTATAATAATCACAATAGGCTTTTAATTAAAGTCTGGTTCTGCTGGCTGAGACTATAGCAGATGCATTCCGCTTCTTTCACTGGCAAAGCCTGATGGC
>OGFI01001322.1_pt1 | contig 12544 bp, 7 predicted proteins | sample 1570901 | NCBI WGS metagenome assembly OGFI01 (sample SAMEA2582018, study PRJEB24529) | metagenome | biome: Human gut stool | place: China | collected 2011 | reverse complement strand
TCAATCTTCACATCCGTACGTCCGGAAAGGCTGATCATACGCTTGGCAAGGTCCACAATCTTCACCGGCTTACCCATGTCGAAGATGTAGATTTCACCGCCGTTGCCCATACTGCCGGCCTCAAGAACAAGGCGGCAAGCTTCGGGAATGGTCATGAAGTAACGGATTATCTCAGGATGGGTCACTGTCACCGGGCCGCCACGCTGAATCTGGTCGCGGAAACGGGGAATGACAGAACCGTTGGAACCCAGCACATTGCCGAAACGCGTAGTGATGAACTGAGTGGCATGGCCTCCCTCCTTCTGCAACTTCTTCGCAAGAGACTGCACATAAATCTCGCAAATACGCTTGGAACAGCCCATCACGTTTGTAGGGTTAACAGCCTTGTCCGTAGAAATCATCACAAACTTCTCGGCACCGTATTTCACGGCAAGATCGGCAACGGTGCGCGTGCCGAATACGTTCACCTGGATGGACTCGGAAACGTTGTCCTCCATCATCGGCACATGCTTGTAGGCGGCCGCATGGAAAATATACTGGGGCTTGAACTCCCTGAAGATATCCTCCATGCGCGTGGCATTGGAGATGTCGGCTATGATGGTCTCGGCATCGATGTCGCGCCAACGGTCCTGAAGTTCCAGACGGATGTCGTGCAGAGGGGTCTCGGCCTGGTCCACTAAAATAAGTTTATAGGGATTGAACGAAGCCACCTGGCGCATGATTTCACTGCCGATGGAGCCGGCGGCGCCCGTAATCATCACACGCTTGCCCTCCAGATGAGAGGCAACCTTATGGATATCTATCTCGATAGGATTGCGCTGAAGCAGGTCCTCAATCTGAATTTCCTTCAACTGTGTGCGGCTCAGCGCCTGACCGTTCCACTCGCTCAAAGGAGGCGCGGTCATCAGTTTGATGTTGTGCACCAGCAGGCGGTCAGCCATGTCGGACTTCTTCAGTTCCTCCATCTTGGCAGGAGAAATGATGATGGTCTGCACATCGCGGTCGTTCAGCACATCAATCAGCGTATCATCGTTGGGGAACACCCTGACACCCATCATCACCTTGTTGATAAGCTCAGGTTCGTCTGCAATGAATCCGCGCAGACGGTAGTGGTTGCGCAGATTGACACGCAATGCCTTGGCAATGTTGACCCCGGCTTCCTTGGCACCGTAAATAAACACATTGGCACTGTGGGTGCCGTCGAAGTTCAGCGCCTCGAAGAAAGTCTTGACAATCACACGGGAGCATGCCATCATGGCAAAGCTGATGATATAGGACATGAACAGCACGCTGACCGGAGCCAGGTTAAACTCCAAATAGCTTTCCGTCAGGACGCTCGTTATCATCAGCAGTGCATACGACACCGTCAATGACACAAAAATGCGCATGATATCCACAAAGGAGGAAAAGCGCAACACATTGGAATACGTACGGAAAACACGGAAGAAAATCAAGTTGACAACAACCGTCCATAAAATGGTCTTGTCAATGGTAGAGGATTCCAAAAAAATGCTTCTGAAATCATATCGGAGAGCATAGGCCAACAGACTGGATATGACGATGATAAATACGTCAATTAATAGAATAGTCCATATCGGAAGCACTTTCGCGGAAAGATACCGATGAAAAAAATTTCGCTTCATTTCGCTTGACAGTTTTGTTTTAGGCGAGGCAAAGATACACTATTTTAGTCAAAACAGACAATAAATCGATAAAAAAATGTTATAACAATTATTTATCGTCTATAAAGAAACCATCCCACCTCCCCCGTTTTAACAGTCAGAAAGCGGGATAGAAATAGTTTTGCCCCGGAAAATGCGGTATCCGCTACATCAGATTACTTGCCAACTCGCTCAACTGGCTGCGCTCCCCTTTCACCAGATTGACATGGGCAAACAAATTCTGGTCTCTCATGCGGTCTATCATATAGACAAGCCCGTTGGACTGACTGTCCAGATAGGGTTGGTCTATCTGCTGAATATCACCGGTAAACACCATTTTTGTACCTTCGCCGGCACGGGTGATGATGGTCTTAATCTCATGTGGGGTCAGGTTCTGGGCTTCATCGATAATACAGTAGGTTTCGCTCAAGCTGCGCCCACGGATAAAGGCTAATGCCTCGATGACCAATTGTTCACTTTTTTGCATATCCTCCAAGCGTTTCACTTCAGAGGAATTGGCAGCGAACTGATGCTTGATTACATTCAAATTATCGAACAAAGGCTGCATGTAAGGAGCCACTTTCTCATTGGCATCACCAGGAAGGAATCCAAGGTCTTTATTGGATAAGGCCACGATGGGACGTGCCAGAAGAATCTGCTTGTAGTCGGTAAGTTTTCCCAATGCGGCGGCCAGTGCCAGCAGGGTCTTACCGGTTCCCGCCTTACCGGTCAGGGCAACCAGCTTGATATTCGGGTCGTTCAGCACCTCAAAAGCAAAGCTCTGCTCGGCATTACGCGGTTCAATGCCATAATTCCTTGTCTTGTTGACCCGACAAATCGAATGGGCAAAGGGATTATAACGTGCAAGCACACTGCTGCGGTCACTCTTCAGCACAAAACATTCGTTGGGACGAATGATGTCCTTAAAATCGAACTCGTTGATGTCCAGTCCTTCTTTGGAAGAATAAATGCGGTCTATCAGCGCAGGGTCAATACCCTCGAACACTTCATTCGACTTTTCGAATATATCCACATTGATTACCTTATCATTGATGTAGTCTTCGCACAGCAGACCGATGGAACGCGCCTTCATGCGCAGATTCACGTCTTTCGTGACAAGGATGGTTTTCATTTTAGGCTTTTTGGTGGAAAGCCAGTCCACTACCGACAGAATCTGATGGTCGGGGATGCGTTCGGGAAAGGAATCACGTACCCGGGGAGAGTCCACCATGCCTGCCACCACAAACAGACGGCCCAAGCCCTCTCCCAATGGCGCCCCTTTGGTGAACAGATTGTCATCGGTAATCAAATCTAGCTCACGGACAAACTCACGCGCATTGAAATTAATCTGCTCATTACCTTTCTTGAATTTGTCCAGTTCTTCAAGGACTACGATGGGAAGATAAATGTCATTCTCTTGAAAATTCTTCAAACAGTTATAATCGTGAAGAATCACATTCGTATCAATCACAAAATTTTTCTTAGCTCCCATACACGTTAGATTTAAATTGTTAATACCTTTGCATAAGCTTAAGATAAGCTACACTGCAAGCAATTTCAAGCAAGCTTGATTGCGTTCGGTCTGCATTATCTTTGTCGCTTTTAAAGATAACAAATTAATAGGGAGAAAGGATTGCTTCTCCGTTAAATATTATAAAAGATGGATTATCAGGACACTTTAACTTACTTATATAACAGTGTGCCCATGTTTCAGCAAGTGGGCGGCTCAGCATACAAGGAAGGATTGGAAAATACTCTGACCCTGGACGAACATTTCGAACATCCCCACCGCAGTTTCCGCAGCATTCATGTGGCCGGTACCAATGGAAAGGGTTCCTGCTCGCATACGCTTGCCGCCATACTGCAAGAGGCAGGATACAGGGTCGGGCTCTATACCTCGCCCCATCTGGTGGATTTCCGGGAGCGCATCCGGATTAACGGACAGCCTATACCCGAGGAATACGTCATCCGTTTTGTAGAGCAGGAACGTGGCTTCTTCGAACCCCTCCATCCCTCTTTCTTTGAGCTGACCACCGCCATGGCCTTCCGCTACTTTGCCGATGAAAAGGTGGATGTAGCCGTAATCGAGGTGGGACTAGGCGGACGCCTGGACTGTACCAATATCATCCGTCCGGATGTATGCATCATCACCAACATCAGTTTTGACCATACCCAATTCCTGGGGGACACCTTGGCAAAAATCGCAGGAGAGAAGGCAGGAATCATTAAAAGCGGTATCCCCGTTGTAATCGGCGAGACCACTCCCGAAACGAAACCGGTATTTCTGGAAAAAGCACAGACAACGGGTGCTCCCATCTACTTTGCCGAGGAGAATGACCGTGAAGACTATCCCGGAATAGAATACGAACTGAAAGGGCTCTACCAGCAGAAAAATGCCCGGACCATCCTCACCGCCCTCCCGCTACTGAAAGAAGCCGGCTACCGGCTGGACGAACAAGCAGTGCGCAGTGGCTTTGCCCGTGTGGTGGAACTGACAGGCTTGATGGGACGCTGGCAAAAACTGCAGGAGTCGCCCACCCTGATTTGTGACACCGGCCACAATGTGGGAGGCATCACCTACATTACAGAACAACTGAAACAGCAGGCTTACCGCCAGCTACACATCATCATAGGCATGGTGAATGACAAGGATATACGGGGGGTACTGGCCCTGCTGCCCCGGGAAGCGACCTACTACTTCACCAAAGCCAGCGTGAAGCGAGCATTGCCCGAAAGCGAACTACAGGAGCTTGCCGAAGCAGCAGGTCTGGAAGGACATTGCTATCCTGATGTACCTGCCGCCGTGCGGGCTGCACAAGAAAAAAGCCTCCCGGAAGATTTCATCTTCGTGGGAGGCAGCAGTTTCATTGTGGCCGACTTGTTAGCGAACCGCGATGCACTCAATCTCTACTAAGGCATCTTTGGGCAGCGCCTTCACTGCCACAGCCGAACGTGCCGGGAAAGCACCGTCAAAATAAGTGGCATATACCTTGTTCATATCAGCGAACAAGGACATGTCTGCCAGGAAAACGGTTGTCTTCACAATATTCGCCATGCTCAGACCTGCCTCTTCCAGGATATGCTTTATATTCTCCAAGGACTGGCGGGCTTGCGCTTCCGCACCTTCAGCCATCACTCCGGTAGCTGCGTCAATAGGCAACTGACCTGATACAAATACCATTCCGCCGGCTTCGATAGCCTGGCTATAAGGGCCTATGGCGCCCGGTGCCTTCTGGCTGCAAATCACTTTCTTCATGATTGTCAAAGTTTGTTTTTATTAATAATCGAGTCTATTTTCCTTTTTTGAAATAAAAAAATCCGAAGTATATGCAGTATTCCGGAAATCCACGCATTTTATAAATAAAACAACGTAATTTCACTCATAACCTGTTATACCTAGACTTAACTCATTTAACACGGGGGAGTTCCCCAAAACAGAGGCTCTGCTTGCGAAAGCAGAGCCTTTATTCTATCCCATCCCTTTACTTGCAATGCTTCTCAATCAAAGCATCCACATTGGGGTCACCCAATTCCTTTGCCTTGGCAAAGCTGGCACAAGCTTCCTTATCCTTCTTCATCTGCAGCTGGGCGATACCCATCAGACGATAGGCCTCGGCATAGTTAGGGTCTTTCTCCAAGGCAGTCTTCAGCACATTCAACGCCTCCTCGTAACGTCCCACGCGAAGATTCACCACTGCCAGTTCGGCACGGTAAGTCAAATCCTCCGGATTCAGTTCGATGGCTTTCGCCATATCGTCCAGCGCACGCTGGTACTGCTTGGCCTTCAAAGCGGCCTGCTCACGGTAATAGTAGAACATGTCGTTCACTTTACCGTTCACGGCATTGTAATAGGCGTCATAATCCAGCATGGCATTACGCGCCTGGTCTGCATTCATACGGGCTTGGGCACGCTCCAACAAATAAGGGGCGGCCTCCTCCGTATAGGGCTGGGTAAAGCGGGCCACACAACTGTCCATCAAAGCCAGTACCTCCTCGGCAGGCGCCTGCATCAATTCCTTGGTCTTGGCGGCACTGAAGAAGGTGGCCGGAGAGGCCAGAATGGTCTTATTCACTTTATCATAGCTGGTAAATGCCGACGGATAGTCCTGCTTGGCAAACTGGATGTCACCCTCCAACTGGACATAAACCGGAAGCTCGTCAATGGCTATCGCTTTCCGTACCTCGTCCAAAGCCTTGTCGAGCGACCAGTCCTTATAAACTTTCTCGGGCTTGCCCAATGCATAATTATAGATTATCTTGGCCCGGTTGTAATACACATCATCTTTCTTTGCGGCAACCTCCAAAGCCTTATCCATATCTGCGGCGACCTTATCCATGGAAGCATCTTCACGGGACATGAACAGATGCTGGGAAGCACGGCGCAGATAACCGTCGGCACTGGCAGGATATTGTGCAATGAAATCGTTCAGAGTCTCCATATACTTCTCCGGAGACAGTTGGGAAGAAGCCATGTAGAGGAACACCAAAGCCTGCTCTTCGGTATCGGGCAATGCCTTCTTAATACCGATGCCCTTCAATGACATATCTCCATAAGACAATGCGGAGATATTCTGCGACATGGCGAAATTGGCATCAATGGCATAGCAGATGGTAGCCGTGTCTTGTCCGGAGGACTTCTGCGCAAGGCCGAAGACCTGCCCGTCCACAGTCATCAGCGGACAACTCACCATCTTGTCCTTCAAACGCATATCAAGTGTATAATAGGAATAGTTACCGGAAATCTTATCAGCTTCCTTTACTTTCCCGGCAGTGAAGGAACGGTCCTTCTGGGTGGAATAAGGCAGCAGATATACATCCGCACCGACGGCCGGAGCCACAGCAGCCAAAGTGAGTGCCGTGACTTTCTTTCCGGGGATGCCGACACGGAACTTGACAACATCGTACATGTCATCAGCTCCCATAATGGCCTCCACCGGCATCTGTGCCCCGTCCGAGCTCATCACAACGGCGCGCCGGGCACCTTTGAACAAGGTGTAGTCAGAAAGCGCAACGCCATCTTCAGTGACAAAAAAGCCGTTTCCAGTATTCAGTATCTTATCGTCCTGGTCGTAGGTCACCACCGAAAAAACGGCACGTTTGGCTTTGTCTACCCACTTCGGGGCTTGTGCCACACTCCACTGAGCCAATAAACAGAGAGTGAGCATCAACAGCAATTTCTTTTTCATATCTTAGTTGGTTCTTTGTTTTACCGCTTCATAAATCAAAATGCCGGCTGCAACGGAAACATTGAGGGACTCGATGGTTCCCAACATGGGAATCTTCACCCACTCGTCACACAACGCCAGGTTGTCATAGGACACCCCCTTGTCTTCGGCACCCATAATGATGCACATCGGACCGGTATAGTCGGCTTTGGTATAGTCGTAATCGCCTTTCTCCGTGGCTGCCACGATATGGAAACCACTATTCTTGAGGAATTGCAGGGTCTCTTTCAGGCTGTGTTCGCGGCAAACGGGCAAAGTGTGCAAGGCTCCTGCCGAGGTTTTCATGGCATCTGCGTTGACAGATACACTGTTCCGTGCAGGGATAATCACGGCATCTACCGCCGCACACTCGCAAGTACGGGCAATGGCACCGAAATTGCGGACATCCGTGATGCCGTCGAGCATCACAAACAGAGGATTCTTGCCCTGCTCGAAAAGGAAAGGTACCAAGTCCTCCGTCTTCTGGTAAGTGACTGAAGAGATGAAGGCAATCACTCCCTGGTGATTCTTCCGCGTCACGCGGTTGATGCGTTCCACCGGAACGCGCTGTACCGGTATCAAAGTCCCTTTCAAGACAGCGAACAGCTCTTTTGACAAATCACTCTGAATGTCCTTCTTTACCAATATCTTGTCTATCTCTTTTCCTGCCTGAATGGCTTCTATCACGGCACGAACGCCGAAAATCATTTCACTGTTATCAACCATATATGGGTATTTACTATTTGACGATTTACTATTTACTATTTGATACTTCCAGCAATGCTCTGGCATTGTTCAGTGCGGCTTCGGTCAGCTTAGCACCACTCAGCATATGGGCTATTTCTTCCACACGTTCATCGTCGGTCAGACGACGGATGTGACTGTTTGTTTCCGTCTCGTTGTCCTGCTTGTACACCTTATAATGGGCGCGTCCGCGGGCAGCAATCTGGGGCAGATGGGTGATACTGATTACCTGGCGGTCCTGCTCGCCCATCTCCTGCATGATATCCGCCATGCGGTCGGCTATCTCGCCGGAGACTCCGGTATCTATTTCGTCGAATACAATGGTAGGAAGCTTGACGGCACCGGCTATCATTGCCTTGATGGAGAGCATGACGCGGGCTATTTCACCACCCGAAGCTACGGAGGAGACGCTTTGCAATGCCCCGTTCTTATTCGCGGAAAACAAGAAGTTCACAGTATCCGCCCCGTGTATGCCCGGCTCTTTGCGGGCACCTATCTCTACCTGGAAACGGACATTGGGCATGCCCAACGGAACCAGCCGCGCAGCCATCTGCTTCTCCACTTCACGGGCAACGGCAGTACGCGCCTTGGTGAGGACGGCAGCCTGCTTTTTCACCTTATTATATAAAGCGTCGCAACGCGCTTTCAGTTCCTCGATGTGCTCGTCGGACGAAGTGATGGCGGAGAGTTTGGCGGCGTATTCATCCGTCAGCGCCAGAAGTTCACCGACAGTGGAAACGCGGTGCTTCTGTTGGAGCGTATAAATCAAGTTCAGACGTTCGTTCACTTCATCCAGACGTTCGGGGTCGAACTCTATTTCATCCTCCTTACCCGACACTTCCTGCGAAATATCCTTCAGCTCGATATAAGTGCTTTCCATGCGTTCGGCAAGTTCCCCGGCAACCGGATAAACCCTCTGCAGGCCAAGCATCGTGTTCAGGCATTCCTTCAGCCCGGACAACAAGCCTCCTTCGTCCGAGTAGAGCGTCTGCCCTACCCGATAGAGTCCGGCCTTTATCTCTTCCGCATGGCTCAGCGTATCTGCCTCTTGCTCCAGCTCCTCCTGCTCACCGGCAGACAAGTGTGCCTCTTCCAACTGTTCCAGTTGGAAACGGATATAGTCTTCGTCCGACTTATCCTGATTGGCACGGGCAACAAGGGCCTCCAAATCCTGCTGTGCCTGCTTCCATGCTCCGAAGATATGCTGGTAAGCAGACAAGGCCTCTTCGTTATGCGACAAGATGTCCAGTACATTCAACTGAAATCCCTCCTTGTTCAGCAAGAGGTTTTGATGCTGGGAATGTACGTCAATCAGCTGTTCTCCCAACTCCTTCATCTGAGCCAATGAAGCAGGCGTGTCATTGATGAATGCCCGGCTCTTGCCCGAAGCGGACACCTCGCGGCGCAGGATGCATTCTTCCTCGTACTCCAACTCATTCTCCTCAAAGAAAGGCTGCATACCGTAAGCGGAAATATCAAAACGGGCCTCGATAATGCACTTCGAAGCTCCTACACGAATGGCTTTCACGTCGGCACGCTGTCCCAGCAGCAGACCGATGGCACCCAGAATAATGGATTTTCCAGCACCGGTCTCACCCGTTATCACCGAGAAACCGCTGCTGAAGCTGATATCGAGCTTTTCAATAAGCGCATAATTCTGTATGTAAAGCGAACGCAACATAAGGATATTGACAATTTGACGATTTACTATTTACTATTTAAATCTTTCACCAGACGGTCTACGATGTCGGCAGCCACTTCGGCTTTGGACTTCAAGGGGTAGTCCGTCTTTCCCTGGTGGTCTATGATACTGATTTTATTGGTATCGCAACGAAAACCGGCTCCCTTGTCGTTCAGGGAGTTCAGCACGATGAAGTCCAGATTCTTGCGGTTGAGCTTGTCTTCCGCATTCATCTGCTCGTTATGAGTCTCAAGGGCAAAGCCTACGAGGAGGCGCCGTTGATGCTCTGTATCGTTCTTCAGATTGCCTAAGAAAGCGGCTATGTCGCGGGTAGGTTTCAAGTTCAAACTCATCTCCCCGGTCTTTTCGCGCTTGATTTTCTCATCCGCCACTTGTTCGGGGGTGTAGTCTGCCACGGCAGCCGTCAAGATGGCGGCATCGGCATGGACAAAGGCGGCGGATGCAGCCTCGAACATCTCCTGCGCCGACTCTACCGCATGGTACTGGTGCATCGGGAAGTAAGTGCCTTGCTGCACCGGACCGGTAATCAGTATCACCTTGGCCCCTCTGGCGGTACATTCATCTGCCAGGGCAAGTCCCATCTTGCCGGAAGAATAGTTGCCGATGAAGCGCACCGGGTCTATCTTCTCATAAGTAGGTCCTGCGGTTATCATCACTGTCTTGCCCACCAGGTCGCCCTCTTTGGCAGCAAAGTACATTTCCAGGTGGCGGATGATATTCTCCGGCTCCTCCATACGGCCTTTCCCCACCAGATGGCTGGCGAGTTCTCCCGTAGCAGGTTCTATGATGTGGTTTCCATAAGAGCGGAGTGTATCCAGATTCTTTTGGGTGGAAGGATGGGCATACATGTCCAGGTCCATGGCAGGCGCCACAAACACCGGAGCTTTGGCGGAAAGATAGGTGGTAATCAGCATATTGTCTGCCACGCCATTCGCCATCTTGCCGATGGTGGAAGCCGTAGCCGGGGCTATCAGCATGGCATCTGCCCACAGACCGAGGTCCACATGGCTGTTCCAGGTACCATCGCGTTGGGCAAAGAACTCACTGATAACCGGTTTGCTGGTCAGGGCAGAGAGCGTGATAGGGGTAATAAATTCTTTTCCGGCAGGCGTAATGACCACCTGCACCTCTGCACCACGCTTAATCAGTCCGCGAATAATATAGCATGCTTTATAGGCGGCAATGCTGCCCGTAATGCCCAATACTATTTTCTTCCCTTTCAGTATATTTGCCATTTATTTCTGAGTCATTTCACGCAGACGTATCTTGGTCAGCGTGGCTTTGGTATTCAGGGTAAAATCACTGTTCAGAATCCAGCTGTAATAGCCGGGATCGCGCTTCAGGACATCGGATACCGACATGCCCTTGTACTTGCCGAAGTTGAATACTTCCACACCTTTGTCATCGTAGACCATACGACCGGCAAAGTCCACATTCTTGTTGAAGCTGGAATAGTCGGCAAGGAAAGCCACGTCATTCTGCAACTCCGGATAGCGGTCCAACTGCGACATCAGCACCTCGTAGGTGGCACGTGTATCAGCCTCTGCCGTATGGGCGTCTTCCAAATTCTTGCCGCAATAGAATTTATAGGCGGCAGACAGCGTGCGTTGCTCCATCTTGTGGAAAATGACCTGCACGTCCACAAACTTGCGACGGCTCATGTCAATGTCCACACCGGCACGAAGGAACTCTTCCGCCAGGACGGGGATATCAAAACGGTTGGAGTTGAAGCCCGCCAAGTCGCATCCTTCAATGTCATTGGCAATGTTGCGCGCCACTTCCTTGAATGTGGGGCAGTCGGCTATATCGGCATCGTAGATGCCATGAACGGCAGATGCTTCGGCAGGAATGGGCATTTCGGGGTTGATACGCATGGTTTTGGACTCCTCATTCCCGTTGGGATATACCTTGAGGTAACAGATTTCGACAATTCGGTCTGAGTTGATATTGGTACCCGTAGTCTCCAAATCAAAAAAGACTATCGGATTTTTCAGATTCAATTTCATTGTTTTTTCGTTTTATAAGCTCTGGCTATGAGCTATAAATTATAAGTTTAACTTACAAGCCACGAGCTACAAGTACCGTGCGGCATAATTGCGCAGCCACTTGTAGCTCGTAGCTCATAATCCGATTGCTAATATTCATCAGTCATTCAGCATCATCGGCATCAGCAGCATCAGCAAGTCTTCGTTCTCTTCCTGCTCTACCGGAATAATGACACCTGCACGTGAAGGATCTGCCAGTTCGATAACGATTTCATCGGCAGAAATGTTATTCAGAATGTCAATCAGGAAAGTGGACTTGAAACCGATGCTCATCGGATTGCCCGCATATTGGCAAACCAGTGTTTCTTCGGCCGATGTAGAGAAGTCGATGTCCTGTGCGGAGATGACAATCAGATTCTCCTGCATACGGAGCTTGATAAGGCTGCTTGCCTGCGAAGAGAAGATAGACACGCGGCGCAAAGCACCGAGCAGTTGCAGACGGTCTACCGTCACTTTATAAGGGTTGTTCTGCGGAATCACAGAGTTGTAGTTGGGATAGCGTCCTTCGATAAGACGGCACACCATGCGGTAGCTTTCCAATGTGAACACAGCGTTGCGTTCGTCGAACTCGATAGTCACCATACCTTGTTCCTTCGGTAGCAGGTTCTTCATCAGGGAAGCCGGCTTCTTGGGCAGGATAAAGGCAGCACGCTCGTTGCCCTTGGCGGCCAGTGTCTTGCAGCGCACCAGTTTATGACCGTCCGATGCCACCATCGTGATATCCTCCGTTGTGATATCGAAATAGATACCGTTCATCACAGGACGAAGTTCGTCATCAGCTGTGGCAAACACGGCACGGTTGATGCCACCCAGCAACACTTGTGCATCCATTTCCACACGTACGGCATTGTCACCCAACATGGCGGACTGCGGGAACTCGTCTGCATTCTGCCCCATCAGACTGTATTTACCGTTCTGATACTGTACCGTGATTTCAAGGGAATCCGTATTGATTTCAAAAGTCAACGGTTGTTCGGGAATTTCCTTCAAAGCGTCCAAAAGGGTTTTGGCTGTGACGGCAAAACGGCCGTCCATATCACTTTCATTCACTTCGACTGTAGTGACCATCGTCGTTTCACTGTCGGAAACAGTTGCAGACAAGGTTCCGTCTTGCAGTTCAAAGAGGAAACAATCCAAAATAGGCAACGCATTCTTCGAATTAATCACACGGCTGATAGCCTGCAAATG
>OGFI01001321.1_pt1 | contig 12580 bp, 10 predicted proteins | sample 1570901 | NCBI WGS metagenome assembly OGFI01 (sample SAMEA2582018, study PRJEB24529) | metagenome | biome: Human gut stool | place: China | collected 2011 | reverse complement strand
AATTATCTTAAGCAGAAAAAAGGCAGACAGACATTTGAGCAGCTGGCATTTAAGCATATCGGTGACTATTATGAGGAGGCGTGCAATGCAAGCGAGAGGCTTATGGACGAAAGATTTGATGAGAGGCTTCTAGATGCGGCGGTTAATGGAGAGATTTCGCATGGAAGCTATACTTACCATAATGTGCTTATCGGTGGAAAGGATACTTATGTTGTTAATTTTGACAGATATAAGAATGAGTGCCAGATTAGTGATTTGTACCAGTTCATAAGAAAAGTTATGGAGAAGTATAACTGGGAAAATAGTGTGTTCTACAGGCTTCTTGATGAATATGACAGAATATGTCCTCTTGATGATAATGAGCTTGAACTTCTTATGACACTTTTGTCATATCCGGAGAAATTCTGGAAGATAATTAACCAGTATATTAATAGTAATAAATCGTGGATTCCAGATAAAAATGTAGATAAACTAAGGAAGGTTATTGAGCAGAATGAAAGAAGAAGAGAATTGATTGATAAAATATGCTGTGTGTGGTAAAATTCCCATAGGTATAGCCAATAAACGATTATAATCAGGATACAGGGAATGAAACATACATTTATATATAATAAAGCTAATAGAACAAAGAACGAAAGTGGTATTACAAGAAGCAGGACACATCTGTTTAACATAGTTAAGCCATATTCGGTTGTAAAGAGAATGGCAGTTATTATAATGACTGCCATTATGATAATATGCCAGACAGGTTGTGGAACATCGGGAAGTAACGGAGCGATTGTACCGGGCAGTTCAATTACACCAGCGAAGAAAAAGGGCAATGTAACAGACATAGCCAAGAACAGTGACAATGCAACACTAGTGGGGATAGTATCGTCAATAGATACCACGCTTAAGAATATACATTTTATTGATGTTGAAACTGGAACGGAATATTCAGTAATGTATACAGGTGGTACTGATATACAGGATGCTTATGGAAAGCTTAAGGCGGCGACATTGATACAGCCCGGAGAGATATATGATGTATACTGCAACAAATATGGCAAGGCAACTAAGATATATGGTTCAAAGAATGCGTGGAGCAGGACATCAGTTACGGATATAGAGCTTGATGAAAGCTCTAAGAGTGTGGTGATTGGACAGACTACGCTTAATTACAGGGATTATACGGTAGTAACCTCTGGAGGTAATCTTATAAGCATTGCACAGATTGTAAAGGAAGATGAACTTACATTAAGAGGAATTGATGATAAGCTGTACTCAATATCGGTTGATAATGGACACGGATATCTGGAACTGACAGGAATAGATGCATTTGTAGGTGGTTATGTGACATTAGGAAGCAGTCTTTTGTATGGTGTTACACAGGATATGATGCTTACTGTCGGAGTTGGTACTTATGATGTTGAGCTTCAGAGTGCAGATATGACAGCAACCAAGAAAGTAACTATTAAGAAAGATGCGACTTCAACGCTTGATTTCTCAGAATATAAGCAGCTTTCAGCTAAAAAGGGTGCAATCAACTTCTCAGTTACACCAGAGAATGCAATTATGGCAATAGATGGAAGTGAAGTTGATTACTCAAAGCCTGTGTCATTAACATATGGTTCTCATACACTTACATTACAGGCTAACCATTATGAAACTTATACAGAGACATTTACGGTTAATTCAGATTACAAGACTAAGGTTATTGATATGACAAGTACAAGCTCGTCAACAACAGCAAAGACGACATCAGCGAGCCTTACTAATGGTTATAGTGTTAATATAACAGCACCATCAGGAGCGGCTTTGTATGTAGATAGTGTATACATAGGTGTTGTTCCCTGCTCATTTAGCAAATCAAGTGGCAACAAGACTATAACATTGTCACAATCTGGGTATAATACAGTAAGCTATACTATATCAATACCTAATACAGCAGGTGATATGACATATGCGTTTCCGGATATGACAAAGACAAGTGAGACTGCGACTGTACAGACGCCAACGGTAACAACGCCTACAGCCACATCTTCTAATTAGATTATGCAGAATGTATAGAAAAGAGGCAGAAGGATAATAATGACAAAAAAGATGAATATACCATTTTCACCACCAGATATATCAGAAAAGGAAATTGAAGCAGTAAGCGAAGCATTAAGGTCGGGCTGGATTACAACAGGTCCAAGAACCAAGGAATTAGAAAGACAGATGGCAGAGTTTACTGGCACTAAGAGAGGTGCGTGTCTTAATTCAGCTACAGCGTGTATGGAGACGGCTCTTAGATTATTCGGAATTGGAGCGGGAGATGAGGTAATAGTTCCGGCATACACATATACAGCATCAGCAAGTGTTGTATGCCACGTTGGTGCAACTTTAAAGCTTATTGATGTGCAGGAGGGAACTTATCATCTTGATTATGATGAGCTTGAAGCAGCCATAACAGAGAAGACCAAGGCAGTTATTCCAGTGGATATAGCTGGTGTAATGGTCGATTATGATAAGATAAGGGCAATACTTGAGAGCAAGAAGGCTTTATTTAAGCCGGCTAATGCTTATCAGGAGGCACTTGGAAGAGTTCTTATACTTGCTGATTCGGCACACGGATATGGTGCGTCAAGAAATGGACATAAGAGCGGACAATGTGCGGACTTTACATCATTTTCTTTCCATGCTGTTAAGAACTTTACAACAGGTGAAGGTGGAGGCCTTGTATGGAGAGAACTTGACGGAATAGACGATGAAGAAATATACAAAAAGATTATGCTTATGAGCCTTCACGGACAGTCAAAGGATGCACTTGCAAAGACTAAGCTTGGTGCGTGGGAATATGACATTATTGCACCACTTTACAAGTGCAATATGACAGATATAACAGCCGCCATAGGTCTTGCTCAGATGACAAGATATGAGGGGATGCTTGCAAGAAGAAAGCAGATGATTAATATGTATACAGAGGGTATTAAGGCAGATGATGTTGAGTGCCTGTGCCATTATACAGATGAATATTCATCAAGTGGACATCTGTTTCTTACAAGACTCCTTGGAAGAGATGTAGAAGACAGAAACCAGTTTATAATAAGAATGGCAGAAGCAGGAATTGCAACGAATGTACATTTCAAGCCGCTTCCTATGCACACAGCATATAAGCAGCTTGGCTTTGATATAAAAGATTTCCCAAAATCTTTTGAAATGTATCACAATGAAGTCACACTTCCACTTCATACTAATCTTACAGATGAACAGATAGAATATGTTATAGAGAATTTTAACAGCCTTAAATAACAGGTTTAACAGACTGGCAGAAAAGAGGTTGGTATGCAGCTTAGAAAATGGAATGAGCTTCCAAAGTTTATGAGAACAAGGGAAGTAAGAAAATATTACAATATAGTTAATAAACGTAGAGCTTCTTTAATGGTGAAGAGATTATTTGATATCGTAGTTGCATCAATAATGCTTGCTGTGCTTGCATTGCCGATGTTAATAATTGCAATACTTATAAAATGTGATTCAAGAGGACCTGTATTTTTCAGACAGGAAAGAGTTACACAGTATGGAAGAATATTTAAGATATACAAGTTCAGGACAATGGTTGTTAATGCTAATGAGCTTGGTGCTTCTGTGACTGTGGATAATGACAGAAGAATAACAAGAATGGGAAAGCTTTTAAGAAAGATAAGAGCTGATGAATTCCCACAGTTATTTAACATTCTTGCAGGAGATATGACACTTGTCGGCACAAGACCGGAAGTGCCTGAGTATGTAAAGCAGTATTCTAAAGAAATGTATGCAACACTGCTTTTGCCGGCTGGGCTTACATCAAGAACAAGCATAGCTTATAAAGATGAAGATAAAATATTAGGCAATGCCGCCAATCCGGATAAAGCGTATGTTGAGGAAGTACTTCCTGCGAAGATGAAGTATAATCTTGAGGCATTAAGAAAGTTTGGTTTTGCAGAGGATTGCAGGGTGCTTTGGGATACATTTGAATCTGTTGTTGGAAGCGAGAGGCTTTCAGTGACAAAGAGTAGAAGGAGATAATAAATGTCTGATATGCTTATTACTATGTGTGTTATTGCATATAACGAGGAACAGAATATTAATGGAATATTAGAATGTATTAAAAATCAGGATTATGACCATAACAATATGGAGGTTGTGCTTGTAGACGGAGCATCAACTGATAATACAAGAGCACTTATGTGTGAATTTGCACTTGATAATAAAGATGAATTCAGAAGGGTTGTAGTGCTTGACAATCCTAAAAAGACACTTCCATCAGGCTGGAACGTTGCATTGAGGGAATATAAGGGTGATGCGATAATAAAGGTAGATGCACACGCTGTAATTCCAGAGGATTTTGTCAGTAAGAATGTGAGGGTGCTTGAAACAGGCGAATATATATGTGGTGGACAAAGACCTAACATAATAGACAAGCCAACTCCATTTAAGGAGACACTTCTTCTTGCAGAGAGCAGTATGTTTGGTTCAAGCATTGCTTCATACAGGAATAATCCTGGAAAGACTTATGTTAAATCGTTATTTCACGCAGCATATAGAAGAGAAGTATTTGAAAAGGTTGGTTTCTTTAATGAGGAACTTGTGCGTACAGAAGATAATGAAATTCATTATAGAATGAGAAAAGCTGGATATAAGCTGTGCTTTGACCCTGATATAATATCATACCAGTATACAAGAAGCAGTCTTAAGGCAATGCTTAAGCAGAAGTATGCTAACGGCTACTGGATAGGAAAGACAAGCAAGGTATGTCCTAAGTGCCTTAGCATATATCATTTTGTGCCATTTGCATTTGTCAGTGCAATAATAGCTTCAGGTTCGGTTATTGGAGCGACAGGACTTGCAGAGTGCATTAAGAAAAGGCACAACCATACACTTGGAAAAGGTATTTCGGCATTAAGAAAAGTAACAGTAGTGCTTACAACTGTTATGTGGGTGCTCTATGCTTTAATGGCATCTGGTATGGCGGCAGTATCTGCATTTAAAGCTGAAGATAAAAGAAATATAACTAATGCCTGTCTTCCTGTATTATTCCTGCTTCTTCATTTAAGTTATGGAATAGGCACAATAGCAGGACTTATGGATAAATCAAAAAGAGGTTAATTATGGAAGAGACAAGGAAAGATAAGCTACAGTTAATAGTCAGACGCTTTTTTCTTATAATAACAGATATAATTCTTGTTAACGGCTGTGTATTTATATCGCTGGTAATGAGGTTTAACGTTGATCTGGCGGCGATAGAGTCACAATATATACAGAATTTTAAGAGTACCTGCGTACCATTTACACTTATAACACTGCTTATATTCTGGTGTTTCAGAATGTATCACAGTCTGTGGCAGTATGCGAGTATAGCCGAGCTTTATAAGATAGTTGAGGCTTGTATTGTATCGGACGTGGCACACGTATGTCTTACAACAGTTATGGGAACACCGCTTCCTAGAGCCTGTTATTTTATGTCAGTAGTATTTCTTATAGTTGCAATGTGTGCGAGCCGTTTTATGTACAGGCTTATAAGAACACTTTTACAGGAATACAGACATACATCAGAGCAGATTAAGATTATGATAATTGGTGCCGGTGAGGCTACCAATGTTCTTATGAGAGAGATTGCTAATTCAAGATACCTTGATAATTCCAAGGTTGTATGTATTATTGATGATGACCCGAAAAAGGTTGGAAAGTATATACGAGGCGTTAAGATTGTTGGAACAAGGGAGCGTATTAAGGAATATGCAAGATACTATGAGATAGATGAGATAATATTTGCTATTCCATCAGCATCGCAGGAAACTAAAAGACAGATACTTAATATCTGTAAAGAAACTAACTGTAATTTAAAGATTATACCTGGCGTGTATCAGATGATGGACGGCGAGATTAATGTTCAGGATATCAGAAATGTTGATGTGGACGATTTACTTGGAAGGGATCCTATCAATGTTGATGTGGAGTCAATTCTTGGATATGTATCGGGCAAGACTGTTCTTGTAACAGGCGGCGGTGGTTCAATTGGTTCTGAGCTTTGCAGGCAGTTAGTCAAGCATAACCCTAAGTGCCTTATTATATTTGATATATATGAGAACAGTGCCTATGATATACAGCAGGAATTAAAGATGAATTGTCCTTATGCCAATGTGGTGACGCTTATTGGTTCAATAAGAAATAACACAAGACTTGAGTGGATATTCTCACATTACAGACCGGATATTGTATATCACGCAGCGGCACATAAGCACGTTCCGCTTATGGAGGGAAGCCCTAATGAGGCAGTTAAGAATAATGTAGCCGGTACCTGGAATCTTGCAAGAATGGCAGACAAATATAATACCAAGAGATTTGTAATGATAAGTACAGATAAAGCCGTTAATCCGACTAATATAATGGGTGCGACAAAACGTATATGTGAGATGATAATTCAGTATTATAATGGAGTATCTAATACAGAATTCGTAGCCGTAAGATTTGGTAATGTACTTGGAAGCAATGGCTCTGTAATTCCTCTTTTTAAGAAGCAGATTGCAGCAGGGGGTCCGGTTACAGTTACACACCCTGATATAATAAGATATTTTATGACAATACCGGAGGCCGTGTCGCTTGTTATTCAGGCGGGTGCATACGCCAAGGGTGGTGAGATATTTATTCTTGATATGGGTGAGCCGGTAAAGATAGATGACCTTGCAAAGAATCTTATAAGACTATCAGGTTACACACTTGGTGTGGATATGGAGATTAAATATACTGGTTTAAGACCTGGTGAGAAGTTATATGAAGAACTTCTTATGGCAGAGGAAGGGCTTCAGGATACACAGAATAAGCTTATTCATATAGGCAAGCCTATTGAATTTGATAAAGACAATTTTGAGGACAAGCTAGAAGTCCTTAAGGAAACAGCTTACAAAGAAGATGCGATGGCAGTAAGACGGCTTGTAAAGGAATTCGTTCCAACTTATAAGCCTGACCATGTATCGGATAATGATATACAATAAGAAACTGCAAAAAGAGGTTACTATGAAATATATTATTGATGGAAGCTTTTTGTATGGACATATTAAAGGTGTCCAGAGGTACGCAAGACAAATAACAAAAGAACTTGATAAATATATGGCGGATAAGCCTTACGAGGTTGAGATAGCTGTGCCCGAGATTGATTCAGAAGGTACATCTGCGGAGATTAACAGCTATAAGACACACTATAATAACATTAAGATTGTTATATTGGCTGGAAAATCTGGAAGAATGTGGGAACAGTTCTCGTTTCAGAGATATGTGGACAAGCAGAAGGCTAAGCCTGTATATTTATGTAATGAAGTATCACTGTTTATGAAAAATGGAATAGTTACGGTACACGACATAGCATTTAAGACACATAAGGAGTTCTTTAGAGAGCCGGGTGACTGGCATGAGATATTGTTCAGAAAGCTTATGTATCTTAAAGCCTTTAATAGTGCTGATGCGATAATAACGGTCAGTGGGTTTTCCAGAAAAGAAATCATTGATAATTATAATACCTATGGTAAGGAAATAGTAGTTGCAGGCAATGGCTGGCAGCACTTTGATGTGAACAGCATAGACGAGAGTATATTTGACAAGTATGCCTCAAGAATAAAAAGACATAAATATTATCTGTATATGGCTTCATTAGCACCTAATAAGAATCTTAACTGGATTCTTAATAATGCGAAGCTTCACCCAGAAAGTACATATGTAATAGCAGGTGAAAGTCTTGGGGACAGGTCTGGAATAGAAAAGCTTGGCAATGTAGTGGCGATTGGTTATGCCAGGGATTCAGAGGCGAGAGCACTTATGAAATACTGCAAAGCATTTTTATTCCCATCAACCTATGAGGGCTTTGGAATACCACCTATGGAGGCACTCTGTATGGGAGCTGAGATTGTTCTTGGTGATATTCCGGTGCTGCACGAGATTTACAAAAATGCGGCTACATATGTCAACTGTCATAAGCCTGATGTGAATATAGATGAGCTGTTAGAAAAGAATAAGGTGAGTGACGAGGCAGTGCAGAATGTACTTTCAAGTCATTCGTGGGACAGGTCAGCCCATATAATTGCAGGAATTATGGATAAATATGCAGAATAAGGATTAAAAAGATGAAGATAGCGGTTGATGCAAGAACGCTTGGCAGCAGACCAAGCGGAGTGGGAATGTATCTTAATGACTTTCTTAAGCAGCTTATGAAATATGAGAATCTGGAATTCGTTCTTATATCAGATGTTGCAGAGAGTGAATATATTAAGTCATTTATTAAAAATGGAATAAAAGTATATACAAAGGGAAAACAGGTGTATAAGAGTGCCGGAGTTTATGCTTATTTTGCATATGTGAAAAAGCAGCTTGATATTATTAAGCCTGATATATTCTGGGAAGTTAATACGATAATTCCGATTAACCTTGGCGGTAGTTTTAAGACTATGATTACAATACACGATATGTTTCCAATAGAATATGTTGAATATTTCGGGAAAGTATATAGTATGTATTTTAAGTACAATCTTAAAAAGACACTTAAGAATACAGATATGATTCTATATAATTCAGAACAGACCAAAAGTACAACGGAAGAATTTTTCCCGGAAGCTAAGAGCATAGCGAATGTTAATGCTTATATAATATCCAATCCTGTTAAAAAGCAATGGGATAATAAAGATGATGATTATTTTCTTTATGTTGGCAATATGGAGAAAAGAAAGGGCGTTGACCTTCTTATAAAAGGCTATTTGCAATATAAGAGCCGTGGTGGCAAGAAGAAACTTATTCTTGGTGGAAAGATGCAGGAAGAAGAGATTAACCAGATTGTAAGGTCGGCGATGATGTTAGATGAAGATATAACTTATCTTGATTATGTGACCCACGATAAAAAGCACGAGCTATATGCCTCAATGTCAGCTTTTGTGTTTCCGTCAAAGGCCGAGGGCTTTGGCATGCCGATTATTGAGGTTATGCGTTTTAAAAAGCCAATTATAGCAAGTAATCTTCCTATATTTGATGAGATTACAGACGGCAATATTAATACATTTAATATAAGATGTAATGAATATGAGCAGATAAACAATCTTGCAGATGAATTATTGTCATATAATACAGAGGTTGATACAGAAGCATATGCAAATGTAGTTAAAAGATATGCACCTGATAGACTTGGGAAAGTTGTGTATGATTTCATTACAAGTGATTAAATTATTCATATTGTATATAAATAATATTTGCAATAGTATTAATGCGCTGGATTATAATTAAATTGAAAGATAATAGAAGACATTAAGGAGAAAGTATGAAAGTATTAGTAACAGGAGTGTCAGGTCAGTTAGGTCATGACGTTATGAATGAACTCGATAAAAGAGGATACACAGGAATAGGAAGTGATATAGCTGATAATTACAGTGGTATTCAGGATAACAGTGCTGTTACAACAATGGAATATGTCAAGATGGACATAACAGATGAGGCTGTTGTAGATGAGGTTATAAGCAGTGTATCACCAGATGTTATTATACACTGTGCGGCGTGGACGGCAGTAGATATGGCAGAAGATGATGACAAGGTTGAGAAGGTAAGAGCTGTCAATGCCAAAGGGACAGCTAATATTGCAAAGGCGGCTAAGAAGCTTGATTGTAAACTGGTATATATAAGCACAGATTATGTGTTTAATGGGCAGGGTGAGAAGCCTTGGGAGCCGGACTGCAAGGAATACAAGCCGCTTAATGTATATGGACAGACTAAGCTTGAGGGTGAGCTTGCGGTTGCTGATACACTTTCAAAATATTTTATAGTAAGAATAGCATGGGTATTCGGTGCTAATGGCAATAATTTTATAAAGACAATGATTAAGGTTGGAAAGAACCACGAGACTGTAAGAGTTGTTAATGACCAGATAGGAACACCAACATATACACTTGATCTGGCAGTATTATTAGTTGATATGATAGCTACAGAGAAATATGGATATTATCATGCAACTAATGAGGGTGGCTATATTTCGTGGTATGATTTTGCGTGTGAAATATACAGACAGGCTGGAATGGATATTAAGGTTATTCCGGTATCCACAGAAGAATATGGCCTTTCAAAGGCGGCAAGGCCATTTAATTCAAGATTAGATAAATCAAAGCTTAAAGAGGCAGGATTTACACCGCTTCCAACCTGGCAGAATGCTGTGGAAAGGTATATTAAATATTTAAAAGAACAGGAACAGGCTACAGGTAACGAATAGAAATGATTATAATGTCAGGGTCAGAACCCAACAACTTTAATGTTTCGTTATTGTGTATCCGTATTTACTAATTAAGAAGAAAGGTAAACGTATGAAGGAGAAGGCGGTTGGATTATGGAACAGGATTGCTACTAAAGAGAATAAGCAGATTGCGAAAAATGTTCTTTTGATTTTGCTTGTATCAAGACTATTTTATATATTTATTGGCTGTGTTACCAACTCAGCATTTGGCAATAATATTACATTTGCTAAGATGTTTCTTGGTGGCGATGCAGATTGGTATATTAAGATTGCTGAAAAAGGATATAGTCTTTCTGGAAGCATAAAGCCGGGAGATGGACAGGCTAACTGGGCATTCTTTCCTTTATTTCCAGTATCAATAAGATTGTTTAAATACATATTTTTCTTCCTTAATTATGCACAGGCAGGAATATTTCTCAGCTTAATATATGTGTATATAATGGGGATATTTCTTGTTAAGACAGTAAGGCTTTATAAGCCTGACAGATTAGGATATTTTGCAGTGGTTCTTGTATATATGGGACCATACTCATTCTATCTTCATTGTGTATATTCAGAAACATTATTTATGATGCTTATTGCAGTGTTCTTTTACTATCTAAAAAAAGAAAAGGGCAATATTAATAATTACTGGATTTCAGCAACTGCGGCTATGCTTGCAAGCTGTACAAGAATAGTTGGTGTTATACTTGTATTCCCGCTCGTATTGCAGATGTACCTTGATTTATATGAGGGCAGGATAACATTTGGAAAGCTTGGCAGTTTTATAGTACATATGTTTAAAAATCCAGTTAAGATATTGCAGGTATTCTTATGTCCGGCAGGCATATTTGTTAATATGATGCATCTGTATTATGTGACAGGAGATGCGTGGGCGTTCAGAAATGTGCAGGCAGCATGGAGAGAAGATGGTGCTGGCTGGATAGGTAATATGATATGGGATTTCGTTAATAATATATATGCAGAAAGATACTGGATTCCGCTGGTTATGATACTGGCAATAATCGTGTATGTATATATGCTTAAATGTAGATATTATTCAGAAGTTCTATTTGCTGTCATAACACTTATAATTCCTTTTACGGGCGGAGTTATGTCAATGTGCAGATTTATAGTTGGAAGCTATGTTGTATACATTGGTTTATATGATTATTTTGCAGATAAGAAAGACTTAAAGTGGCTGGCGGTATTTCTTGCAGTAGTTATGGAAGCATTTCTTATATGGTTATGGTTTACAGCAGGCGTCAACGCATTTACGGCGTAGAAAAGGAGAGTTGGGATGAATAATAAGAAAAAATGTATTAATATAATTGCATATATTATTGTTGTGATTCTTGCAGTGTTCTATCTTGCAACGCTTGTGCTTGGCAGTAAGCTTGATGTATCAGATGAATATAAGCTTTACTATGTAGATGGTGAATTGTCTAAGTGGCCGGGTGAAAATGGTCTTGACTATTACTTTGGTAATACAGAGATATATGATATATCAAAGCTTGAAGAATATAAAAAGTTATTAGAAGAACAGAAGCTTTATGGCGATATTATAACAGATGATGAAGAAGAGGCTGATGAGGTTAATGAGGATAGTGTGGAGTCTAACAGAGATTCTGCCATTGATAAATATTTCCAAAAAATGTTAGCAGCAGAGAATAATTATGTATCAGAAGATGCTGATGATAATTCTACAGCTGATAAAGATGAGGATAAGACAATAGCTTCTGCATTGAACATTCCTTACAGATACACAAAGGGTTTCTATTCACTTCATACAGGGATATATACTAATAAAGGTAATGAGGCAGCACTTTATTACAGATTTGTAACAAGAGTTGAGAAAGACATTGTGCTTGAAGTGTATGGTGCAAGCTATAATACAGATACTAAAGTATATGCCAATGATGAATATATTGGAACTATAACTGCATATAATGAAACAGAGGGAGCGGTTAAGTACCATAAGAATGAATATGGTGACAGGGAAAGAGAAGATAAGGTGAATGATAACCTTAATACTTTAAAGATACCAGCAGATATTGTAGGAAATGATGGTATTGTAAAGATATCTTTCGTGCCAGAAGAAACTGTTAATATATATGATTACACATCAGCTATTGGCAATGATAACTTTAAGAAATATAAGGGACTTCGTATTACTTCGGTTAATATGTTTTATTAATTAATAAATATTGTAAAAAACACTTGCCAAGATAAGATATATATGATAAAATGCAAAAAGTTTCCTGAGTTAGCAGACTGACTTAGGAATTATGGGTGGATTCCCGAGTGGCCAAAGGGGACAGACTGTAAATCTGCTGGCACTGC
>OGFI01001298.1_pt1 | contig 12790 bp, 9 predicted proteins | sample 1570901 | NCBI WGS metagenome assembly OGFI01 (sample SAMEA2582018, study PRJEB24529) | metagenome | biome: Human gut stool | place: China | collected 2011 | reverse complement strand
AATTCCCGGTAAGGCAGACCGCTTTGACCACACCCTGCCGTGGCACAGCCACCTGTACTGCACCGTCTGCGGCGGCGTGACCGATGCAGAGGTAGACGGAAAACAGGTGATGGAGCTGGTCAAAAACCAGAAGGGCAGGGTGCAGGACTGCGCCGTGGTGCTGCTGGGCGTGTGCGAAGAGTGCTGCCGCAGGCAGGATGCAGAGGCAGCAGCGGCTAAACAGGCATAAAATTTGCGTGTTTCCTCTTGCCCGCAGCGGCCAAACAGGGTATACTAAAGAGTGTCTTTTATAGAATGGCAGAAAATAGAGTTTCGCCGCATGGGGCTACCCTGCCCGGCGGAGAAGGATGGTTTTTTTGGAATACATTAACTTTGAACATAATACCGTTGCCGCCGAGCTGGTGCGGCAGACCTACGACACCCCGCCGCTGGCCTTTGTGCACAGCTACGGCTGTCAGCAGAACGTCAACGATGGCGAGCGCATCAAGGGTGTGCTGGTAGATATCGGCTACGGCCTGTGCGATAAGCCGGAGAATGCCGACCTGATTTTGTTCAACACCTGCGCCGTGCGTGAGCACGCCGAGCAGCGGGTGTTCGGCAACGTGGGCGCGCTGAAGGGGCTCAAGGAAAAAAAGCCCGGCCTTATCATCGGCCTGTGCGGCTGCATGGCCAACCAGAAGCATGTTGTGGAAAAGCTGCGCAAGAGCTACCCCTATGTGGATCTGGTGTTCGGCGTGGACGGCATCGACACCCTGCCGCAGCTGATCGCCCAGAAACTGCAAAAGCATAAGCGGGTGCTGCTGGACCCCGCACAGCGTCCGGTCATCGTGGAGAACATCCCCATCCGGCGCGAGAGCGAGTTCCGCGCATGGCTGCCCATCATGTACGGCTGCGATAACTTCTGCACCTACTGCATCGTGCCCTACGTCCGCGGCCGCGAGAAGAGCCGCAAGCCCGGCGATATCCTTGCGGAGTTCCGCAGCCTTGTGGAAGCGGGCTATAAGGAAATCACCCTGCTGGGGCAGAACGTGAACAGCTACGGCAAGGGTCTGGAAGAGCAGATCGATTTCTCCGACCTGCTCAACCTGCTGTGCACCGTGCCCGGCGATTACCACATCCGCTTTATGACCAGCCACCCCAAGGACGCCAGCCATAAGCTCATTGATACCATCGCCGCCCAGCCGAAGCTGTGCAAGCACCTGCATCTGCCGGTGCAGTGCGGTTCCGACCGGCTTTTGCAGCAGATGAACCGCCACTACACGGTGGAGCAGTATCTGGAACTCATCGACTACGCCCGCAAGACCGTGCCCGGCATCACCTTCTCCAGCGATATCATCGTGGGTTTCCCCGGCGAGACCGAGGAGGACTTTGTAAAAACGCTGGAGCTGGTGCGCGAGGTGGGCTATATGCAACTGTTCACCTTTATCTATTCCAAGCGCACCGGCACCAAGGCTGCCGAAATGCCGGACCCCACCCCCCGCAAGGAAAAGACCGACCGCATGACCCGCCTGCTGGCTACGCAGGACGAGATCGCCATGGCGCTGGTCAAGGCGCAGGTGGGGCAGACCGTCCGGGTGCTGGTGGAGGGCTTTGGCCGCAACGAGGGCACCCTTTCCGGCCGACTGGACAATAACCTGACCGTGGAGTTTGCCGCGGACCCGGCACTGCTGGGCAGCTACGCGACTGTACATCTTACCGGTGCCCGCGCCACCGTGCTGCTGGGTGAAGTGGAAGCATAAAAAAGTGATTCCGGGGCAAACTGCCCCAGAAAGAATAAAAACAACAAGGAGAACCCAATCATGGATTGCATTGATCTTTTCAAGCGTGCCGCTATGGCACTTCAGACCGACCCCCGCTACGTCATTCTGGATCAGGCCCGCAAGGCAAACGATAAGGATGAGGAGCTGCAGAACCTGATCGGCGAGTTCAATCTGGCCCGCATGGACCTGAACAACGAGATCGGCAAGAACGAGCGCGACGACGCCCGCATCGCTGAGCTGAACGAGAAGGTGAACAGCCTCTACGGCCAGATCATGGGCAACGAGGGCATGGTGGCATACAACGAGGCCAAGCGCGAGTGCGAGAACCTGGTCAACTATATCGACGCCATCATCAACACCGCCATGAACGGCGGCGACCCCATGACCGTGCAGGAGCCTTCTGCCTCCTGCACCGGCAGCTGTTCCACCTGCGGCGGCTGCCACTGAGCAAACTTTTTTTGACCGGAACGCGGCTGTGCAACACAGACCGCGTTTTGTTTGCACCGGCGGTTACAGCCCGCAAACCGGCTGACGGAACCATACAAGGGAAAGAGGAAAAACCATGGCAGAGCTTTCGCCCATGATGCAGCAGTATCTTGAAATCAAAAATCAACACAAGGACGAAATTCTTTTTTACCGCATCGGCGATTTTTACGAGATGTTCTTCGACGATGCCGTCACGGCCTCCCGGGAGCTGGATCTTACCCTTACCGGCAAGCAGTGCGGCCTTGCGGAGCGCGCCCCTATGTGCGGCGTGCCCTTCCACAGCTACGAGGGCTATGTGGCGCGCCTGATTGCCAAGGGCTATAAGGTGGCCATCTGCGAGCAGGTGGAGGACCCCGCCAAGGCGAAAGGCCTTGTCAAGCGGGACATCATCCGGGTGGTCACCCCCGGTACGGTCATTGAAAGTAGCATGCTGCAGGACGACCGTAACAACTACATTGCTAGCCTGTACCTCAAGGGCAAAAAGGCCGGCCTGTGCTTTGCGGATGTTTCCACCGGTACGGCGCATATCACCGAGCTGGCGGCAGATAAGATCGCCCCGGCGGTCATTACCGAGCTGTGCCGTTACCACCCCAGCGAGGTGCTGTTGAACCCCGGCTTGCTGGACTGCCGCGAGGTGACCGCCTACATCAAAAAGAACATGAACTGCTCGGTGGAGCTGGTCGAGGACGAGCGCTATGCGCCGGGGCTGGTGGCGTCTGCGCTGGAGGAGCAGTTTGGCCGCGACTGGCCGCAGACCACCGGCATGGTCGCCGAGGGCCTTGTGCGCTTTGCCATGGCTGCGCTGCTGGAATACCTGCACGATACCCAGATCAAGGGTGTGGAGCGGTTAAAGACGGTCATTACTTACAACGAAGCCCAGTTCATGCGGCTTTCGCCGGTTACCCGGGCAAATCTTGAGCTGACCGAGACTCTGCGCGGCCGCGAAAAGCGCGGCACCCTGCTGTGGGTGCTGGACAAGACCAGCACCGCCATGGGCAAGCGGATGTTGCGCAGCTGGATCGAGCAGCCGCTTATTTCCAGTCAGCTCATCAACCACCGCCTGAACGCTGTGGAGGCGCTGGTGCGCCAGACCATGGTGCGCGGCGACCTGACCGAAGAACTGCACTACATTGCGGATCTGGAGCGCCTGATGACCCGCACGGTGTACGGCTCTGCAACCCCCAAGGAGATCTACACCCTTGCCCAGACCTGTGACCGTCTGCCCGGTCTGCGCAAGCAGGCAGAGGGCTGCAACTGCCCGGAGCTTGCCGAGCTGGCCGCAAGTATCGACCCGCTGGAGGATATCAAGGCGCGCATTTATGCCGCAGTAGACCCGGATGCCCCCTCCACCCTCAAGGATGGCGGTGTCATCGCCAAGGGCTACCATGCCGAGGTGGACGAGCTGCGCTCCATCCGCGATAACACCAAGGGCGTGCTGGCGCAGCTGGAAGCCCGTCTGCGGCAGGAGACCGGCATCCCCAAGCTGAAAATTGGCTATAACCATGTGTTCGGCTACTTCATCGAGGTGAGCAACTCCTACAAAAACCTTGTGCCGGAGACCTACATCCGCAAGCAGACCCTCACCTCCGGCGAGCGTTACATCACGCAGGAACTGAAGGAGCTGGAAAGCAAAATTCTTGGCGCGCACGAGCGGCTCATCTCGCTGGAACGCCGCCTGTTTGACGAACTGCTGGAAAGCATCGGAGCCCAGCTGGATCGCATCCAGCGCACCGCCAACGCTATTGCACAGCTGGACGTGCTAGCTGCGCTGGCGCAGGTGGCTGCGGAAAACAACTACTGCCGCCCCGTGGTGGACGACAGCGATGTGCTGACCATCACCGAGGGGCGTCACCCGGTGGTGGAACAGGTGCTCAAGGGCAGTATGTTCGTGCCCAACGATACCACCCTCAACTGCACCACTGACCGCTGCCTCATCATCACCGGCCCCAATATGGCGGGTAAATCCACTTATATGCGTCAGAATGCCCTCATTGCGCTGATGGCGCAGATCGGTTCCTTTGTACCGGCTGCCAGCTGCCATGTGGGCGTGGTGGACGCCATCTTCACCCGCATCGGCGCCTCGGACGACCTTGCTGCAGGCCAGTCCACCTTTATGGTGGAGATGACCGAGGTAGCCGAAATTCTGAAAAACGCCACCGCCAAAAGTCTTGTGGTGCTGGACGAGATCGGCCGCGGCACCTCCACCTTTGACGGCATGAGCATCGCCCGCGCCGTGGTGGAGCATATCGCAGACCCCGCCAAGGGGCTGGGCTGCAAGACCCTGTTCGCCACCCACTACCACGAGCTGACCGAGCTGGAAGGCACCGTGGAGGGCGTAAAAAACTACAACATCGCGGTCAAAAAGCGCGGTGAGGATATCACTTTCCTGCGGCGCATCGTGCGCGGCCCCGCCGACGACAGCTACGGCATCGAGGTGGCAAAGCTGGCCGGTCTGCCCGGCAGCGTGACCCGCCGTGCCCACGAGGTGCTGCGCACGCTGGAAGCCTCTGCTCCCAAAAACAAGGTAGAGCAGATGGATTTTGACGCCTTGCAGGAGTATAATTCCCCGGCAGTGCCCAGCGAGATGATGGAAAAGCTGGAAGCTGTGGATGTGGAAACGCTTACTCCCATTGAAGCACTGAACTTTTTGTACGAGCTGAAAAAGACCCTCAAGGGCAGCCTGAACGGCTGACCGCAAAAATCAATCACAGGGGAGGGAAAAGACCATGGCAGTCATCCATGTTCTGGATAAGCATACTGCGGAGCTGATCGCCGCCGGTGAGGTGGTAGAGCGCCCCGCATCGGTGGTTAAGGAGCTTTTGGAAAACTCCATCGACGCCGGTGCAACGCAGGTCACCGTCAGCATTGAATCCGGCGGCGTAAAGCTGATCGAGATCAGCGATAACGGCACCGGTATTGATGCCGAGTATATCCCAACGGCTTTCATCCGCCACGCCACCAGCAAAATTGAAAAGCCGGATGACCTGAACAGCATCCATACGCTGGGGTTCCGGGGTGAGGCATTGGCTTCCATTGCCAGCGTAGCGCGGGTAGAGCTGCTCACCCGCACCGAGGCGGACGAGTTTGCCACCTGCTACCGCATCTCCGGCGGCGAGGAGCAGGGCAGGGAGCCTGCCGCCCGTGCTGTGGGCACCACCATCCGGGTGCAGGATTTGTTCTACAACACCCCCGCCCGCATGAAGTTCCTCAAAAAGGACTCCAGCGAGGGCACCTTTGTGGCAGATAACGTAGGGCACGTGGCGCTCAGCCACCCGGAGGTCAGCGTCAAATTCATCCGGGAAGGCAAGCTGCAATACGTCACCCCCGGCGATGGTCAGCTGCGCAGCGCCGCCTACGCGGTGCTGGGGCGGGAGTTCAGCCGTGACCTTATCGAGGTGCACTCCGAGGAAGGGCTGTACCGGGTTACCGGCTTGATCACCCCACCCAAGAGCTGCCGCGCCAGCCGCAGTATGCAGCATTTCTACATCAATGGCCGCTATGTGCGCAACCGCACCATCATGGCGGGCATGGAAATGGCCTTTAAGGGCACGACCATGCAGGGCAAGTTCCCGGGCGGCATCTTGCTGCTGGAAATGCCCACCGACCTTGTGGACGTCAATGTCCACCCTGCAAAGATCGAAGCCCGCTTTGCCCGGGAAAATGACGCGTTCGATGTCGTTTACCATGCGGTCAAGCTGGCGCTGGCACAGCCCGGCACCGGGGAGCGCCGCTTTACCTTTGAAGCAGACGAAAAAGAGAAGACTGAAAAAGAAAACGATATTAAGGATGAAAATTCTGTAAAGAATAATTGCTTTACAGGACTTTCTGCCGTCATTCCGGGTCAGGCAGACCCCGGCACGCTGCCCGCGCAGCGCTGGGAAGCCCCGCAGCCACCGCGCCCTGCCGCTGCACCGGTGAAAACCCCGTCTTTTACGGCAGACACCCCGCCGGTACAGCCCGCACCGCCTGCCCGCGCGGCGGCTGTGCCTTCGTGGCGGCAGTCTGCCCCCGCAGAGGATATTCTGGACCCGGTGGTCACCCTCCACAGCCCGGAAAAAGCGGATGTAACCAAAGTCCAGCCCGCACCGCAGCCCTTCCGGGCAGCCGCTGCTGAGGCACAGCTGGATGTGCACCCGGAGACGGACGCCACAGCCGACCCGCTGCTGGATCACATGGCAGCATGGAACACCGCGCCTGCCGCCCCGGAAATCGAAGCCGCAACGGTGCCCTATCAGCCGGAGGAGCCGGTGCAGTCCGAGCAGCCGGAACAGCTGGGCTTTGATGTGCCGCAGGGGGAAGAGCCGCTGCGGTACGTGGGCGAGGTTTTCCGCACCTATATTTTGGCGGAGCGGGGAGACGAGCTGTGTCTGATCGATAAGCACGCCGCCCACGAGCGTCAGCTGTACGAAAAGCTGGCCGCGAACTACGGCAACGTGCCCAGCCAGCTGCTGTTGCAGCCCGCCGCCATCGACCTTTCCGCAGAGGAAAAGCAGGCGCTGCTGGAAAATCAGCCCCTGCTGGAAAACGCCGGGCTGGATGTGGCCGACTTTGGCGGCAGCACTGTGCTATTGCGCGCTGTGCCTGCGGACGTAGAGCCGCAGAACGCTGAGGATTTGCTGGTGGAAATCGCCGACCGCCTGCTCAAGGGCAGCCGGGACGCGCTGAACGAGCACACCGAGTGGGTGCTGCACTCCATCTCATGCCGCGCCGCCATCAAGGCGGGGGATAAGTCCTCCCCGCAGGAGCTTATGGCACTGGCCGAGAAGATCCTCTCCGGCGAGGTGCCGCCCTTCTGCCCCCATGGCCGTCCCTGCGTGCTCAAGCTTACCCGAAAGGAGTTGGAAAAGCAGTTTGGACGCATCGTATAATGCAAAACCTGCCGTGGTGGCTGTGGTAGGCCCCACCGCCACCGGCAAGACCGCGCTGGGCGTTGCGCTGGCGCAGCAGTTCTCCGGCGAGGTCATCAGTGCCGACTCCATGCAGATCTACAAAGGTCTGGATGTGGGCACCGCTAAGGTCACCCCGCAGGAGACCTGCGGCATCCCGCACCACGGCGTGGACATCCTCACCCCGGAAAAGACCTTCAGCGTGGCGGATTTCACCGCGCTGGCAGGGGAGTATATCCAGGATATCACTGCCCGGGGGCATCTGCCGCTGCTGGTAGGCGGCACCGGACTGTATGTGCAGAGCCTTTTGTACGGGGTGCGCTTCACCGCCGAAAAAGCCCCGGATGGTCTGCGCGAGCAGCTGACCGCTGAACTGGAAGCCAACGGCCCGGAAGCCATGTACGCAAAACTGCAAGCCGTGGACCCGGAAGCCGCCGCTGCCATCCACCCCAATAATAAGGTACGGGTGCTGCGGGCGCTGGAACACTACCGCGCCACTGGCAAGCGTCTCAGCGAACAAAAGGCCGATTCGCTGCCGCCGGAGCGCCCCTACCGCAGCCTTGTGCTGGGGCTGGATTTCCCGGACCGCGCAGCGCTGTACCGCCGCATCGACCTGCGGGTGGACAAAATGCTGGAGGCCGGGCTTTTGGCCGAGGCAGAATACGTCTGGCATAACCGCGAAGCCTTCCGCACCGCCGCACAGGCCATCGGCTATAAAGAATTTTTTCCGTATTTCCAGCAGACCGCCACGCTTGAGGTCTGCACTGAAAAGCTCAAACAGGCCTCCCGCAACTACGCCAAGCGCCAGCTGACATGGTTCCGCCACATGGACGGGGTTACATGGCTGGACGCCGGGGCGGCGGACGTGCGACAGACCGCTTTGCGCCTGACCCAAGACTTTTTATTGAAAGGATGATCCTTATGCCGGAAACCCCTCAGGAACCGCGCCACAAGTTTTCTGCGCTTACCACGCTGGCGGCTGTGCTGGCCGCCTTTTTGCTGGCGGCGGCAGCGTATGTCTGCTGGCAGGCGGCGCACATCCTTTTCCCCCAGAACGTCTACGAAACGGCGCTGCCCATCACCATCTCCGATACCATTGAAGCGGACGGCGTGCTGCTGTTTGACGAGACCTGCATTTCCGGCAGCGGCAATCTAGGTTACCTTGTCTCGGACGGCGAGCGGGTGTCGGCAGGCACTGCCGTTGCAGAGCTGTATACCGACGCCAATCAGGCGGTGCTGCGCCAGCAGCTGACCCAGCTTACCAGCCAGATCGACCTGTTGCAGCGCTCCCAGAACACCGCAGCCACCCAGCTGGACGGCCTGCTCAAGGAGCGCTCCGGTGCGCTGTATGACCTGCTGGACGCACTGGACACCGCCCAATACAGCGATGTGGACGAAAGCACCGATGCCTATTTGCTGGCGCAGAACAAGCTGTGGATCACCACCGGCGATACCGCCTGCTTTGCGGATCAGATCGCGCTGCTTGCCCAGCAGGCACAGACCGTGCAGGCACAGCTGGGCAACCCCACCCAGATCGCCGCCCCCACCACCGGCTACTTTGTCCGGGCTGCCAGCAGCGGACGGCTGAACGCCGGTGCTGCGGACATTTTGGCGCAGAGCCCGGAGCAGCTCAAGGCTTATCTGGACTCCGCCCCCGAGATGCCGCTGGATGGCTGTGTAGGTAAGCTGGTGTCCGGGTTCAGCTGGCAGTACGCCGGGGTGTGCTCCGCAAAGCAGGCCGAAAAGCTGCTGGGCGCGGACGGTAAGCCCCTGCGCACGGCGGTGGAAATCAGCTTCCCCGGCCAGAGCGATGCTGCCTTGCGCGCCACTGTCGCCGAGGTGACCATTGATGCAGAGCAGGATATTGCCCGCTTTGTGCTGCAATGCAACTCCATCAACGGCGATGTGCTGTGCCTCAACCACGCCCGCGCACGCATCAGCACCGGCGAGAGCACCGGCCTGCGGGTTCCCGCCGCAGCGGTGCACTACCTCAAGGAGGACGGCACCGAGGCTGAGACGCAGGGCGAAAACTATATTCCCGGCGTGTACGTCAAGTACGGCAACATCGCCCGTTTCTGCAAGATCGACCCGGTGGATGCCGACCATCCGCTGATCTCGGAAGACGATTACATCCTTGTTTTGCCCAAGGGAACGGACGGTTCTATCAGTCAGGTAAGGCTTTATGACGAAATAATCGTCTCCGGACAAAATTTATATGACGGAAAACTTTTGTAGTTATTGACATCTGCTGCAAAAAATCAGATAATAGTAAAAGCTATTTGCATTCTTTTTGCAAAGAACGCCAGGCAGCCGGGCGCTGCCCGAATGAAAGGAGCAGATAATTATGTCTTTGCTGGATAGCATTAAGAAGGGCCTGATGGGCGAAGGGGACGAGTACGAGGACCAGTACATCGATGACGGCCCCCAGATGGTGAACAACAACAGCGGCGTTGGCATCGGGATGGACGAAGAGACCGAGGAGCCTGCCGAGGGCACCAGCAAGAAGAACAAGGTGGTCAACATCCATGCCACCACCCAGCTCAAGGTGGTTCTGGTCAAGCCCGAGCGGTTCGAGGATGCCAGCACCATTGCCGACCATCTGAACAACAAGCGTACCGTGGTGCTGAACCTGGAGTCCACCAACAAGGAGGTCTCCCGCCGTCTGGTGGACTTTTTGTCCGGCGTGGCCTATGCCAACAACGGCCAGATCAAGCGCGTAGCCAACAGTACCTTTATCATTACCCCGTACAACGTGGATATCATGGGCGATCTGCTGGACGAGCTGGAGAACAATGGCGCATTCTATTGATCCGGCAGCTGGCGCGGTGCGGGGCTTTGTGCCCGCCCGCAATGATGAGGAACGCTATCTCATGCGGCATATCGAGGATCTTGCCGATGCGGCTTTTTCCCGCGGCATAGCCCGGTACTCTGCATTCCTCAGCGACCGGGAACAGGATCTTGCCCGGGCGGCACTGGGGCGTGTCGGTGTGCGGGACGGCTGGCGTTTTGACGGCGGCTGGCCCGAGGCCGAGCGCCGGGTGCTCTGTCTGGAGCCAGAGTACAGCTATGGCGAGTGTCCGGTGCGCTGCGTACAGCTGCAATGCCGGGCGCTGCCCGGTGCGGGGCTTCCGGCGCACAAGGATTATCTGGGCAGCCTGATGGGGCTTGCCCTCAAGCGCGAGGCGCTGGGCGATATCCTGCTGCCTGCCGATGCGCCGGGCACGGCCTATGTGTTCGCGCTGGAACCGGCAGCAAAGTTTATCTGCCGGGAGCTGTGTCAGGCGGGACGCACAGAGGTGTCCACCCGCCTGCTGGAGCCGGAAGAGATCCCGGCCTTCCCGGCACCGGAGCGGCAGCTGCTCACCGCCACCGTGTCCTCCCTGCGGCTGGACGCGGTACTCTCTGCCATGCTGCACGTCAGCCGCGGCACCGCTGCGGAACTGATCGAGGCGGGCAGGGTAGAGATCAACCATCTGCCGGTAGAAAAGCCCCATGCTCCCGTATACGAGCAGGATGTGTTCACCGTGCGCGGCAAGGGCCGCTTCCGGCTGACTGCATTGCCCGGGAAAAGTAAAAAAGATCGTTCGATCATTGAGTTCTTTCAATATTAAAAGCTATGGGAGGAAATGACTATGCTGACCCCGCAGGATGTCCGCTCTGTACAATTTGAAAAAAACCTCCGCGGCTACCGTACAGAGGACGTGGATCGTTTTCTGGACAAGGTCGAGGAGCAGCTGCAGCAGAACGATGCGCAGGCAGAGCAGCTGCGCAAGCAGATCGCTGATCTGACCGCAGAGAACCAGAAGCTCAAGGGTGAGCTGCAAAGCTTTGAGGCCGATGGCGATATGCTCAAGAGCGCGCTGATCAACGCCCAGCGCATGGGCGAAAACGTGATCCGTGAAGCAAACCAGAAGGCTGAGGAGATCATCCACCGCGCAAACCTGCGGGGCGACGATATCATCCGCGATGCCAACGAGCTGCTGCAGAAGGCAAGCGACCGCGCAGACGAGATCGAGAACGAGGCCAACGAGAAGCGTCTGGCTGAGGAGCGGGAGTACGACCGCGTCCGTCTGGAGGTCACCCGCTTCAAGGCGGATGTGCTCAATTTGTACCGCAGCCACGTGGAGTCTTTGAGCCGTCTGCCGGAGTTCCAGAAGGACGCTAAGGACGCTGAAAAGGACGCCCCCGCACAGGACGCAGAGTCTGCGCAGGAAGCTGCCGCAGAGCAGCCCGCCGCACAGCCCGAGACTGCCCCCGCAGCCGATGCTGCAGCAGCCCCGGCACAGCAGCCTGCCGAACCGACCGAAACCACCGAACCTGCCGCCCCTGCCGATGACGACAAGGCGGCTGACAGCAGCGAGGATTTCTGGGCAAAGGATGAAAGCCAGCTCAAGCTGGACCCGCCTCCTGCTGATATGAAGCCGGACGAGCCGGACTACGACGCTTTTCAGGGCGTAAAGTTCAGCGAGTAAGGCACCCAACGCAAAAATAGAGGAGAGTGTAAACCATTGGCTAAGAACAAATCGCAGTACGACAGCACGTTGAATCTGCCCAAGACCCTGTTTGAGATGCGCGCCGGTCTGCCCAAAAAGGAACCGGTCATGCTCAAGGACTGGGACGACAACGACCTGTACAACCAGCTCATGAAGCACAACGAGGGCAAGCCCCAGTTTATTCTGCACGACGGTCCTCCGTATGCAAACGGCAACATCCACATGGGCACCGCCCTGAACAAGATCATCAAGGATATCATCATCCGTGACAAGAACATGGAGGGCTATCAGGCTCCCTATGTGCCCGGTTTTGATACCCACGGCCTGCCCATCGAGCTGAAGGCTCTGTCCTCCGTCGGCGACAAGAAGAAGGACATCTCCAAGCTGGAGCTGCGCCAGATCTGCGAAAAGTTTGCCACCGAGCACATCGACATCATGAGCGACCAGTTCAAGCGTCTGGGCGTCATCGGTGATTTCGAGCACCCCTACCTGACCCTGAAGCCTGAGTTTGAGGCACGCCAGATCGAGATCTTTGGCGAGATGGCCAAGAAGGGCTACATCTACAAGGGCCTGAAGCCCGTGTACTGGTGCCCGGACTGCCGTACCGCTTTGGCTGAGGCTGAGATCGAGTACGCCGAGGACGAGTGCGATTCTATCTACGTCCGCTTTAAGCTGACCGACGACCCCAACGGCGTGCTGGCCAAGCACAACATCCCGCTGGATAAGGCCTGGATCGTCATCTGGACCACCACCCCGTGGACCATGCCTGCCAACGTAGCGATCGCGCTGCATCCGGACTTTGAATATGCCTGGGTAGAATGCGAAGGCGAAATCCTGTTTATGGCCAAAGAGATGCTGGAAGCCGTTGGCAAAGTCTGCAAAAAAGACCTCAGCAATATCATCGGCACCTGTCAAGGTAAAGATATGGAATATGCCGAATGCCGGCATCCGTTTGAAACTATTGACCGCAGATCCCTTGTCGTACTGGCTGATTATGTTACGCTGGAAGCCGGTACAGGCTGCGTCCATACCGCTCCCGGACATGGCGCCGACGACTTTGAGACCGGCGTTCGCTACAATCTGCCGATCATATGTCCCGACGACGGCTCAGGGAAACTTTATCTGCTTTTTGACCTTTGTTGATAAAGCGCATTGTATCAAGCAT
>OGFI01001276.1_pt1 | contig 13011 bp, 10 predicted proteins | sample 1570901 | NCBI WGS metagenome assembly OGFI01 (sample SAMEA2582018, study PRJEB24529) | metagenome | biome: Human gut stool | place: China | collected 2011 | reverse complement strand
TGTTTGGTTACTGTTATGAGTATGGAGAAGGCGTAGCAAAAGATCTTGCCAAGGCGGCTGAGTGGTATCGCAAATCTGCGGAGCAAGGAAATGCAACAGCTCAATATACCCTTGCAATATTCTATAAAAATGGATATGGTGTGACGCAAAACAAAGCAGAAGCGGCAAAGTGGTATAAGAAAGCAGCAGAGCAGGGGGATGCAAATGCACAGAACAGTTTGGGCTATTGCTATGACCATGGAGAAGGCGTGGAAAAGAACAGCGCGAAAGCAGTTGAATGGTATGAGAGAGCGGCAGAGCAAGGTAATAAATTCGCGCAGTACAATCTGGGGCTTTGTTATGAGTACGGAGATGGTGCAACGAAAAACCTTGGAAGAGCGGCGGAATGGTACCGCAAATCTGCAGAACAAGGCTATGCAGTTGCACAGTACAAGCTCGGTCGCTGTTATCAGTACGGAGATGGCATAGAACATGACTGCCAAAAAGCAGTTGAGTGGTACCGAAAATCTGTAGAGCAGGGGTGTGCTATGGCGCAGTGTGACCTTGGCAACTGTTATAGGCAAGGACATGGCGTGGAAAAGAATCTCGAAAAAGCAGTGGAATGGTATCGTAAATCTGCGGAGCAGGGCTATGATCGAGGACAGTTCTGTCTGGCTGGCTGCTATGAAAACGGAGAAGGTGTGCTGATAGACAAAGAAAAAGCCCTGCAATGGTACAAGAAAGCGGCTGATCAGGGCTTTGGAAGCGCAGAGTTGGCCATTAACAATATGCAGAGCAGCGGTGTGGGCACGGCAGTGGCGGCCGGCGCCGCGGCGGCCACTGTAGGTCTGTTGTGGAAAATTTTGAGGGGTTAACAGCAGAAAGGAAAATAAATCATGGCAGACGAGCTTGAGGTGCTTGAGAAACAGCAGCTTTCTGCGCAGCGGTCGCTGAATGACCTGACGAATCAGCTGACCCTTGCAGACCATCTGGTGTATAAAAAATATCTGACGGAACTGCAGAACTATGGCATGGTGGAGCTTTCTCAGAAGATGCTGGAGGTGCAGAATCCCGCTCAGTGTATCCGAATGTTCCAGCTGAAGAAACTGACCCTGAAAAAGGGCGAAGATATGTTCCAGAAGCTTTCCACGGTGTATTATTCCAGCATGGCACAAGGCTGTAGTCTGGCGGTGATGATCGATGTGCCGGAAGAAAATGCAGGTGCCAATATCTATCTGGGCGTTCGCGAGGATCCCCTGAAACAGAGCATGAAGAGCCGCAAGCTGGAAATTTCCAGCAAGGCGTTGCAGAAAGTGCTGCTCTCCAACTTCCCCGGTTCCGATATAAAAGGCATTTCTCCGGAGGCGGGAAAAAAACTGTTGGAAGAAGCCTTTGGCGAAGAGCAGGAGGCGGTGGCCTCAGTGTCCTGTGTGGCAGCTCTGCGCGATAAGTCTAAAACGGAAGATAAAGCCTTTGTGCAGGGCATCGAGCGCTTTATGGACGCGATGGAAGGAGAAAAGTATACTGCGCTGTTTTTGGCAGAACCTGTTTCCAATGAAACGCAGGCGGCTATCCGCAGCGGGTATGAAAATCTGTACAGCACTCTTTCGCCCTTCCGCAAGAGTACATGGTCTTATACCGAGAACCAGAGTACTGCTGTGATGGAGAGCCTGTGCAGTGGAACTTCCCATACCATCAGCGATACTGTCAGCACGACTACAACGGACGGTACGAACCAGTCCTCTTCGGTGACGGACGGCACACAGAAAACGAAAGGGGTCAGCGGCGGTATCAACGGCGGTGTCGGCAGCAGCTTCGGCACCTCGGTCACAAAAATCTCGCCGGTGGCTGGCGGCATTGCAGGCATTCTGGGTCTGGGCGGCTTGGCAGCTTCGGCCCTGATTCCGGGCGCGGGGGCCGTCATCGGCCCGCTGCTTGGCACGGCGGGCAGGGCCATAGGAGGCATGACGCCAGCCAGAACGGCTTTCAACAGCATCGCCCGGAACATCGGCGGCTCACTGGGCGTAAACGCCTCGCGGGGTACCAGCCACTCCACCACCGAACAGACCGGTACTTCGCACAGCACTTCCAACGGAACGTCCCATGGCATTTCAGACAGCACCAGCCAGCAGGAGAGCCATGGTACAACGGATACCCGCGGTACGGGCCGTACTCAGCAGGTGGAACTGTGTAATAAATCGGTGGAGGAACTGCTGGAACGCATTGAAAACCAGCTCAAGCGTGTAAAGGAAAGTGAAGATTATGGCTGCTATAACTGTGCAGCGTATTTTCTTTCGTCTACTCAATCCACAGCACTTTTGGCGGCCAACACTTACCGCGCATTGATGGTCGGCGAGGGCTCCTCGGTGGAGAGCGGTGCCGTCAATGTGTGGAAGAACAATGAGGCAGAAGTGGCACAGCTGCGGGAATATCTCAAGCGGTTCATGCAACCGGTCTTTGCTCGCCCACTATGGGAGAATGCGCCGGATAGTCTGCTTTATACACCTGCAACGCTGGTCAGCGGGCGGGAACTGCCAATGCACCTTGGCTTGCCCACCCGCTCAGTGCATGGTTTGCCGATTATTGAGCACGCGGAGTTTGGCCGCAATGTGCCGGATGAGGCGATGCCGGATGAGGACAAGATGAATCTGGGCAAGATTTACCACATGGGTAAAGAGGAAGCGGCAGGACTGATCCTGAATCGGCAGGCAATGGCTTCCCACACGTTCATCACTGGCTCGACCGGCACAGGCAAATCCAATGCGGTCTACCATCTGCTGGATGAGATCACAAAGAACGGACAAACGACGTTTCTTGTGGTGGAACCGGCCAAGGGCGAATACAAGAACGTGTTCGGCAATTGTACAGATGTGCAGGTGTTTGGTACAAACCCCAGAGAAACGCCGCTGCTGCGCATGAACCCCTTTGCATTCCCTGAGAATATCCATATTCTGGAACATATTGACCGTCTGGTGGAGATATTCAACGCCTGCTGGCCGATGTATGCAGCCATGCCAGCGGTGCTGAAGGATGCTATTGAGCGCAGCTATCAGAAAGTAGGCTGGGATCTGCGCAATTCGGAGAGCGAGAAGGGAATTTTCCCAACCTTCTTTGACCTGCTGGATATTCTGCCGGGCGTCATTGAAGAGTCGCATTATTCCAAGGATACCCAAAGCGATTATGTGGGCGCATTGTGCACCCGCGTAAAGTCTCTGACAAACGGTATTTATGGAAGTGTGCTTTGCGCAGAAGATGCGCTGAGCGATGCTGAAATGTTCGATCAGAATGTGATCGTAGATTTGAGCCGTGTGGGCTCTATGGAAACGAAATCGCTGCTGATGGGCATCTTGGTGATGAAGTTACAGGAATACCGGATGTGCAGCAGCGGGATGAACAGCAGGCTTCGCCATGTCACAGTGCTGGAAGAAGCACACAACCTGCTGCGCAAGACCTCGGCAGAGCAATCACAGGAAGGTGCAAATTTGCAGGGCAAGTCGGTGGAAATGCTGGCAAATGCCATTGCGGAAATGCGTACTTATGGTGAGGGGTTTATCATTGCAGACCAGGCACCCGGACTGCTGGATATGTCGGTCATCCGCAACACGAACACCAAAATTATTATGCGCCTGCCGGACGAAGAGGATCGCAAGCTGGTAGGCAAGTCTGCCGCCCTGAAGGAGGCACAGATCGATGAATTGTCCAAGCTGCCGCTTGGTGTGGCTGCCGTTTACCAGAACGAGTGGCCGGAGGCGGTGCTCTGCAAGATTGAGGCGTATCCCATGCCGGAAAATGCTGTTTACCACAAGCCTTCAAAAATGCCGCATGAAATCAACGCAGAGTTTGTATTCGGACAACTGGCAGTGGGCAAAGAGCTGGAACCGCTGAGCATTTCGGAGATGGAGCAGCTGAAGCTCTGGCTGAAACGCCATGAGACTGTGCTGAAGCCGGAGGACGACCGCTACCTGGAACGGGTCTTTGCAGGCGGAGAACTGGATGTGGCTAAGACTCGGAAAGCTGTGTTCGATTTCTTTGGTGGGATCGGTACAGTCGTTGATTACTGTGCCGCAGCTAAAAAATCGCTCACACCCCGTAAAGAATTTCTGGAACAGCTGCAGGGACAGTACGGCCTGAAAGCTGCTGCTGCAGACTGGGTGCTAAATAGCGTGATAAGCATGGGCATGAGCCTGAACCCGGATGCAAAGGCTGTAGATAATCTAAGGACGAATTTTGAACAGCAGGGAGGTCGTGTGCTGTGAGGCGAGAAATCTCAGAAGCGAAACCGATGGAAGCAAAAACGCACATTGGGTTGGATGATGTCGTCAAACGGTCATTTGAGCGTCTACAGAAAGGCGTGACAGAAAAGGCAGAAGAAAAACTGGATGCTGCTACGGAAAAGTCATTTGCAGAGCTAGAAAAAGAGCTGGAATACAAAAATAACGATGATGGAATGCCGTACCGTATGGAGCAGGATCTTTTGACGGATGCAGAGTATAAAAGAAACGGATATGAGTACACTACCGATCACCTTGGAAGGCTGTTTACAGCCGAGGGAGACCTGCATCTGAAAGAGCATGATGGTCGTCTGCAAATTAAAGACAGCATCCATGACATTGGAAAGGGATATGAAAAAAGTACCGATGATCGAGGTCATGCAATTGCAGATCGCTTTGATGGGGCAAACGATTTGGAAAATCTCATTCCGCAGGATTCTGGACTAAATCGGAACGAATTCAAAAATTTTGAGAATAAACTGGCACAGGAAGTGGAAGCTGGGAAAAAAGTCAATCTGAAATTGGAAATGCATTATCCGGGAGACTCCTTCCGCCCGGATGCCATTACTGCTGTGACAACGATTGACGGAAAGCAGGAAGTTAAAGTATTTCTGAACGATTAGTATTTATAAGTCCACTGCACTTTCAGATTATTACAATCCCGGTCGATTGCACATACAATACAAGTATCACTTCACAAAACGGAGGGTACTTGTACTATGGTGGACTACGCCGACATCGGAAAACGTATTCGTGCCTGCCGCCTTGCAAAGGGCATGACGCAGGAGCAGCTGGCCAATGAGGTCGGCGTGGTAGTTACGCACATCAGCCATATCGAGACGGGCAACTCGGTGCCTAGCCTGAAAACGCTGATCGACATCATCAACGCACTGGACTGCTCCGCAGACGAGCTGCTGTGCATCGAGATCAAAAAAGCAAAGCCGGTGTTCGACAGCTGGATGACCGAACAGCTTGCAGATTGCTCTGCCGATGAGGCAAAGATCATCAAAGAAACGGTAGTCAGTCTGAAAAAATCGCTCCGAAAAGTGTACGGAAAGTCCTCTAAATACAGATATGACTAAAATTTCAAAAACTAAATGTCAGTTGATAGGTATTGAGTGTCTGAAAGAACACCAATAAACAGAATGAACCGCCTCGGTTTCCATAGTAGGAAGCCGGGGCGGTTTTTATACAAAAAAGAGATCGTTTTTGTATAGCTTTGATGAATTGGCGCAGAGTCATTGACAGCAGAAGGGCAGAAGCGTATCTTTGGAACAGAAGGCAGAACAGGGCCATAAATAGCAGTTTTCTTTACCTTGCAAGGACACTTTCGTTTTGATGAGGCACGACCCGGTGTGCCGCTTTTTTCATTTGCGGAGATAAAATGCAAAAAGTACGGATTATAGTACACATTATCTGCTATGCTCGGTACACGGAAAGCACACACCGGAAAAGGAGCAAAAATGCGCTGGACGTTGAATAAAACAAGGCTTTTGGCTGGTAAAACGGACCCGGAGAATACCAGCCTGTGGCTGCCGCTCTGGATGCACCTGTGGGATACGGCGGGCATCATGGAGCGGTTGGTCCGGCAGTGGCTCCCGGAAAGTGCAAAACGGGCCATGGGCTTTGAGCGCGAGGAAGCGTTGCTCGCGCATGCCCGGTTTCTGGGCGGGATCCATGATATAGGCAAGGCTACGGTAGCCTTTCAGGCAAATATCCTGCGCACTCTGCCGGAGGCGCGGCAGCGGCTGGAAATGCTGACGCCGCTGGACTGTCCTGAACAGAACCGCTGGGAGTCGCCGCATGCCCGGGCGGGCGAGGCAATCCTGCTGTGGGATGATTGTCCCGGCGGGCTAGCCTCCATTGTGGGAGCGCATCACGGCAGGCCACAGAGCTGCGCGGCGGTCGATGATCAGTTAGAGGGTTGGGAGAGCAACTACTACCCCAAGGGACAAAAAAAGGTCTGGCAGGGCTTTTGGACAGAACTGCTCATGACTGTTTTGCAGGACTGCGGCTTTGATGATACGACGGAACTGTACGACCTGGACCCGCAGGAGGAAGTGCTTCTGACCGGACTTCTGATCATGGCAGACTGGATCGCCAGCAATACGGAATACTTCCCCCTGATCCCGGTAGAGGAGCTGGGCAGCATGCAGGATTACCCGGCGCGGGTGGACAGGGCTTGGGAAAAGCTGGCCCTGCCCTTCCCGTGGGAGGCACAGCCGGGCATCGCAGACCCGCAGGAGTTTGCGGTTCGGCTTTGCGCCCAATGCGGTGCAGAGGGCTGTTCTGGAAGCTGCAGATACCGCAGCGGAACCGGGCATTCTGATCTTGGAAGCACAGATGGGCGTGGGCAAAACCGAGGCGGCGCTGGCCGCTGCGGAGATCATGGCTAGCCGGTTCGGGCTGGGCGGTGTCTTTTTCGGGCTGCCCACACAGGCCACGGCAAACGGCATCTTTCCCCGGCTGCTTGGCTGGGCAGACACGCAGTCTGAGGAGACGCTGCCGCAGGCTATAAAGCTGGCGCACGGCATGGCAGAACTGAACGAGTGCTATCTGCGGCTGCAGGGGCGCGGGGTGCAGCTGGAGGAGGACGCGCAGGAAGAGCATCAGGTGCAGGTACACCAGTGGTTTCGGGGAAACAAACAGGTACTGCTGGCAAACTTCGTGATTGGCACAGTGGATCAGCTGCTGCTGGCGGCACTTGCCCAGAAGCACGTTATGCTGCGGCATCTGGGACTTGCGGGCAAGGTGGTCATTATTGATGAGTGCCACGCCTACGATAGCTACATGAACTGCTATCTGGACCGGACACTGGAATGGCTGGGCTGGTATAAGGTGCCGGTCATTCTGCTTTCGGCCACCCTGCCCGCCCGGCGGCGCACAGAGCTGGTCGAGGCCTACCAGCAGAAAAAGGCTGCCCCGGACGCCCCATGGGAAACCAGCTGCGGCTATCCGCTGCTGACATGGACGGATGGCGCAGAGGTAAAGCAAACGGCCATCCCATCGGACGCACCCGGTCAAACGGTGCAGCTGACCACGCTCACAGAGCCGGAGCTGCCCGCGCTGCTGCGCCGGAAACTGGTCGAGGGCGGCTGCGCGGGGGGGATCGTAAACACGGTCAAAAAAGCGCAGAAGATCGCGCAGCTGCTGCGGGAAAGCCTGCCGGACAAAGAGGTACAGCTGTTCCATGCGCAGTTCCTGATGCCGGACCGTGCGGCGCGGGAAAACCAGCTGATGGCACGCATTGGCAAGGGCTCTGCACCGGAGTGCCGGAACGACCTGATCGTGGTGGGCACGCAGGTGATGGAGCAGTCGCTGGACATTGATCTGGACGTTCTTGTCACAGAGCTTTGCCCCATGGATCTGCTGCTGCAGCGCATTGGACGGCTGCACCGCCACCACCGCAGCCGCCCCGCTCCGTTGCAGCAGGCCTGCTGCGCGGTGCTGGACACCGGGGAAGATGCCTTTGACGCGGGCAGCGAGGCGGTATATGGACAGTGGATGCTCTGGCGCACCCGGAACTTTCTGCCCCGGAGCATTCGGCTGCCGGAGGAGATCTCTCCGCTGGTGCAGCGGGTCTACGGCTGGGAGCGGGAAGTTCCCGGCGGGGCGCAGGGTGAGGAAATGCGCTGCGTATATGAGCAGACACAGGAGAAAAAGAAAGCACGCGCCGAGGCGTACCTTGTGCCGCAGCCGGAAACGCACCGGCTGGCGCAGCTGAACACGCTGGACGACTGGATGCAGAACGAGGGCGCCTGCTCCGACCCGGCGGCGCGGGCGGCAGTGCGGGACGGCGACCCCTCGGTAGAGGTGCTGGTAATGCAGCGTCGGGCAGACGGCAGCATCCACTTTCTGCCGTGGCAGGAGGGCGGCAGTGCCGTAGCTGCCGACAGCCCGCCCCCGCCGGAAACGGCACTGAAGATCGCCCGGCAGAAGCTGCGGCTCCCGGCGGTGTTCGGCAAGGCGTGGAAGGTGGACGGGGTCATCCGGGAGTTGGAAGCGGACAACCGCAGCCGTCTTGCGGCGTGGCAGCTGTCGCCGCTGCTGCACGGAGAACTGATCCTGCTGCTGGATGAAAACCTGACTGCCCGGCTTGCGGGCATGGAACTTTGTTATGACCGTGAAAACGGCCTGTATTACCAAAAGGAGGAGACGGATGAAGAAAATTGAATTCAACCTGCTGACCGAACCGTGGATACGGGTGCGGCTGCGGGACAACACGGTGCGGGAGGTGTCCCTGACCGAGGCGCTGGTGTCGGCGCAGGATTATGCGGACCTTGCGGGCGAGATGCCCACCCAGAACGCCGCCGTGCCGCGGCTGCTGCTGGCGGTGCTGTTCACCGTGTTTTCCCGGGTGGATGCAAAGGGAGAGCCCCGCCCGCTGATGCAGAGCGATGATGCACTGGAGCGCTGGAGCGCGCTGTGGCAGCTTGGGCATTTCCCGGCAGAGCCTGTCCGGGATTATCTGGAGCAGTGGAAGGACCGCTTCTGGCTGTTCCACCCGACACACCCCTTCTGGCAGGTGCCGCAGGCAAAGATCGGCACGGAATACGGCGCGGCCAAACTCAACGGTGAAATGTCGGAAAGCAGCAATAAACTCCGGCTCTTTCCGCTGTATGCGGGGCAGAGCAAGGAGCAGCTGAGCTATCCGCAGGCGGCGCGGTGGCTGCTATGCGTGAACGGCTATGATGACACCTCCGCAAAGCCAAAAGGAAAGGGACTTCCATCCGTAGGAGCCGGGTGGCTGGGCAAGATCGGTTTTATTCAGGCACAGGGCGATAATCTGTACGAGACCCTGATGCTGAACCTGACACTGCTGCGCGACGGTCGGGAATGCTGGGGCGAAAGCAAGCCCTGTTGGGAATTGGAAGTACCAAAGAGCACGGAACGGACAGAAATTTGCTGCCCGGATAACCCGGCACAGCTGCTCACCCTGCAATCCAGAAGGCTGTTGCTGCACAGGACAGGGGAGAATGTGGATGGGCTCTGTCTGCTGGGAGGAGATTTCTTCCCTTTGGACTTCTTACAGCCGGTGTTCAGCTTCCAGCGGTAGGAGTAATCGGCAATGGGGTGATCACTTCAACGAACTGGTCAATCAATTCGGGAGCAAGACGGGTTCCGTGTACATCGAACTTCTGAAAAAGAGTATATCTCAACAGCCCTGTATTTGATTTCGATACCAAATACAGGGCTGTTTCTTTGATTTTAATACTATATTTTGTACTTTCTTCGAATATCTTGACACCGTACCTTGTGGCTTGTCGCTTATTTGTCGCTTAAATCTGCAATAAGACACTGAAAAATAGCAGAAGAAATTAGAAAACCCGTTCATTTTGAACGGTACATTTACCCTTATACCGGGCAAACAAATGTCAAATTTAATTATTTGATGGATAAGCTAAATGACACGCTTCAGAAAAAGAACTTGGGGGCATTTTACACGCACAAGCTGTATGCCGAAAAGTCCCTTGAATTGGTGCGGGCTGCAATCGCCTGTGTTCCCACCGGAAATGACTATATCATTCTTGACAGGTGCGCCGGAACAGGAAACCTTGAAGCAGGTTTGACAGACGAGGAACTTTCACATTGTGTTGTTTCAACAGTAGAATATTATGAGTACAAGGTACTTCAAGAATTGTTAGGGGCAAAGGTTCGGCACATTATCCCGCCTATTGAAATGACAGACACATTTAACGCCGGGCTAGTTTCGGGCGCAGACGCTTTAAGCAAAGAATATATAGAAAATCCGGTCATAAAGCAATACATTGCCAACCCACAATGCACGATTATATTGTTTGAAAATCCACCGTATGCAGAAACAACTTCTGCCGAACACCAACGACAGGGACAAAGCAAAAAATCATCTACTTGGAAACAAAGCTATGTAGTAACTGAAATGAAAAAAGAAGTCAAAGGAACAGCGTCCAACGATTTAGGAAACGTTTTCATTTGGTCTGGTTTTAAATATTATTTGCGGCAACCAACAGATAGCTATATAGTGTATTCTCCTGTCAAGTATTGGAAAGCGCAACATTTAATTGACAGGAAATTTGTCAAAGGATTTGCATACAATCGCCGCCATTTTCACACTAATATTGACGCTTGCATTATGTGCGCATATTGGCAAAATATAGCTGACAGCAAAAAGGAAATTGAAATAGCGGCTTATGATATAGACGATAACACAGGCACGTTGGTTTCGTGTGGACTGCTCCCTGTAAAACAGGTCTTTACAACATACAGCAAAATATATTATGACAAACGCCCTATACCAGATGAGCAGCGGACGGGTATTCTTGCAGGGTTAAATGGTCTTGAAAAGGTAGGCGGCAAACAACGAAACAAGCCCGCAACCGCACCCGATATAATGGGATATATGGTCGCACACAGTTCGGGATTTGATAACCCAGACTTGGATTCTAGCCTTTTGATAGCGGCTCGCTATGATGGAAACGGTTTTTTCCTGCGTAAAGATAACTATCTTGAAAAACTTCCTATGTTTTGCGCTTCACGCTATATTACATATAACAGAGCATGGACGGAACGTGCTCGCATTATGAAGTCGGCGGATGGCGCGGACAGATACAATGCGGACGTTGCAAGTGGTAAACTTGCGCAATTCCTCTTGAAATGCCTGCTTTTCACCTGTACAGAAATGCAGAACCATATGCGCACATTCACGGGGAGCGATGGGCGGTTTTATCGCGATGAACTTTGCCTTGACGGTACAAACGGAAAAACAATCGCCCTGCGCGATATAAAGGGGCTTATCCCCGGTGATAGGGAAAAGGCTATTTTGAATCAATGGGAAACGGTTCTGCAATGGGCAAAGAAAGCAGAAAATTATAGCCCTTCTTTGACATATGGTGTATATCAGATTTACGCTGAACTGGATACATCGCACGTTGACGAAACGACGGGCAATACAATTTGGGATAACGTGGAATTGCATACTGCTCTTGCGGGCTTGAAAACGCTTGTCAAAGACTATTACAATTCTGAAATCGTCCCAGTGCTTTTTGAATATGAGTTTATAAAATAACAAAAACGGCGGCAGGCTTTTGGAGTTTGCCGCCATTTCATTTGTTTTTTCGCTTGCAATACAGCTTCAAGTCTGCCTTGTAGCCCTCGAACGGGTCGATGTGAACAATATCGTACTGCACGCCCCGGAACAGTATCATGTGGCTTGTGGTAAGGTTAGCCCGGTAGCCGATTTGAAACAGCGCAAACAAAAAGCAGGCAGTGTCGTGGAAAGGAGGAGGAAAGCGACACTGCCTGCTGTATAGGAACCCCTGAACATTGCGGCTTGATCAGGAGGGATTTGGTAGTCTGTCCGCCGTTCTGGCTATTGCCTCGCATAGAAACGGGAGACAGTTTTTTATGGGCCTGCTGTGCGCCGCTGCTGCGGCCGCACCCGCAGGGAAATGTGCCTGCATGGGCTTTTGCGGGGAGAACCTTTCGGAGGTTATGGGGGATGTCCGTTCCGTTCTCCCTGAGTGCACCCTTATTATGCCAGACAATCGTGGCAATTCTTTGTGGTAAATTTGAACAGTTTGCAAATATTGCAGTTTGCGTTTATAATGTCCGAGCAACATCCGCAAACTGCATATCGCAAATATGCCGTTTTGACAGGCACTGTTTTTGAAAATTGCGATAAACGCCCTGCCCATAAAAAAGACTGCTGAAAAGTCCGCGCTTCTCAGCAGTCTGAATCTGTAATTTTTTTGCGTTACACCCCAAAGAACTCCTTGGCGATGTCGGCGCTGCGCTTAGCGTCCTTGGCGTACCAGTCTGCGCCGATCTTCTCGGCGTATTCCGGGGTCAGCACGGCACCGCCCACCATGATCTTGCAGTCGAGCTTAGCGGCGTGCAGGGCGGCGATGGTCTCCTCCATGCTTTTCAGGGTGGTGGTCATCAGCGCCGAAAGGCCTACCAGATGCACGTCCTTTTCCCGCACGGTGTCCACCACCGTCTCCACCGGTACGTCCCGGCCAAGGTCCAGCACCTCAAAGCCGTAGTTTTCCAGAATGACCCGGACGATGTTCTTGCCAATGTCGTGCACATCGCCCTTGACGGTGGCAAGGACGATACGCCCCTTGCTGGCGCTGCCCTCGCCCTTTTGGGCAATGGCGGTCTTGATCTCCTCAAAAGCCCCCTGCGCGGCAGTGGCCGCCTGCAGCAGCTGCGGCAGGAAGAGGGTTCCCTTTTCATACTTTGCACCCACGATATCCAGCGCCGGAATGAGGGCTTCGTCCACCAGCTCCAGCGGCTCCTTTTCCTCCAGCAGCGCCCGGGTGCGGGCAGCCGCCTCGCCCTTCAAGCCCTTTTCCACCGCCTTCATCAAAGGGGCATAGGGGCCGGCGGCCTCCGGCGTTTCGCCTGCTGCCGGGGCGGTCTGAGCATTCTGCATGGCCTGCACCAGTGCGGCAGAAGCGGGCACCCGGTTGGCATACCGCTCAATGTACTTCGTGCTCTGCCTGTCCCGGTTGGTCAGAACGTTGTAAGCGTAGACCGCCGCCATCATCTCCTCGCTGGAGGGGTTCATAATGGCAAGGTCAAGCCCGGCATACATGGCCATGGTGAGGAAGGTGGTGTTCAGGTAGGGGCGGCAGGGCAGGCCGAAGCTGATGTTGGACACGCCCAGAATGGTGCGAACGCCCAACTCCTTTTTGCAGGCTTCCAGTGCCTGCACGGTGGCCAGCACGTCCTTCTGCTGGGCGCTGGCGGTCAGGGTAAGGCAGTCGATGTAGATATCCTC
>OGFI01001274.1_pt1 | contig 13031 bp, 9 predicted proteins | sample 1570901 | NCBI WGS metagenome assembly OGFI01 (sample SAMEA2582018, study PRJEB24529) | metagenome | biome: Human gut stool | place: China | collected 2011 | reverse complement strand
AGCTTGCCGCCCTCCTGCAGGATCTCGCGGGTCTCGTCGGTGGTGATGGCATCGACGCCGCAGCCGAAGGAGACGAGCTGCACCAGATCCATATCTTTCTGGGTGGTGCAGTACTTGGCCGCTGCATACAGGCGGCTGTGATAGGTCCACTGGTTCAGGACCCTGGTGGGGAACTTCTCCACCCGGTCCGAAATGCTGTCCTCGGTGATGACGGCAGCGCCATGGCGGGTGATGAGGTGGTCGATGCCGTGGTTGACCTCCGGGTCCACATGGTAGGGGCGGCCGGCCAGCACGATGATGCGCCTGCCCTGTCGGCGGGCCTCGTCGATGATCTCGCTGCCCTTGACCCGGATCTGGGCCATGTGGGCCTCGTGCTCGGCGTAGGCGGCGTCTGCTGCGGCCTGCACTTCCTTCTCAGAGATGCCGCCGAAGTAGCGCGGGAGGACCTCTTTGGCCATCTTGCGGACGAAGTCCTTCGGGCGGTGGATGCCCACGTAATCGTAGATGAACTTCTTGCCTTCCAGCTCCGGGCAGTTGCCGGCCAGAACCTCCGGATAGTACGCGACCACCGGGCAGTTGTAGTGGTTATCGCCCAGCCCCTCGTCGAAGTTGTAGGTCAGGCAGGGGTAGAAGATGGCATCCAGCTGCATCTGGCTCAGGGCCTTGATGTGGCCGTGGCTGAGTTTGGCCGGGAAGCAGGCCGTATCGCTGGGGATGGTGGCCTGACCGGCCAGATACAGCCCGCGGCTGGACACCGGGCTGGTGTGAACGGCAAAGCCGAGCCTGGTCCAGAAGGTGTGCCAGAACGGCAGCATCTCATACATATTCAGGCACAGCGGGATGCCGATGGAGCCGCGCTTGCCGGGCACCGGCTTGTAGCCTGCCAGAAGCTGCTGCTTGTAGGCATAGAGGTTCAGGCTGTTGTCCTCGCTCTTGCCGGTCACGGGTTTATCGCAGCGGTTGCCGGAGATGAACTTGCGGCCATCGGCGAAGGTGTTCACGGTGAGCTGGCAGTGGTTGCCGCAGCCGCCGCACTTGACGCTGACGACCTTCTGGTCGAAGCTCTTCAGCTCCTCCAGCGTCATCACGGAGGAAGTCTCTCTGTGGTTCCTGGCGCTCTGGCGCAGGCCAAACAGCGCCGCACCGTAAGCACCCATCAGGCCCGCGATATCGGGGCGGATAACCTCGACGCCCATCTCCTTCTCAAAGGCGCGGAGCACGGCCTCGTTGTAGAAGGTACCGCCCTGCACCACGATCTTGCGGCCCAGCTCTTCCGGGCTGGATGCGCGGATGACCTTGTACAGTGCATTCTTGACGACGCTGATGGACAGACCGGCCGAGATGTTCTGGATGGATGCGCCGTCTTTCTGGGCCTGCTTCACCGAGCTATTCATGAAGACGGTGCAGCGGCTGCCCAGGTCCACCGGGCGGTCGGCAAACAGGCCCAGCGCGGCGAACTCCTTGACATCATAACCCAGCGCCTGCGCGAAGGTCTGCAAAAAGCTGCCGCAGCCGGAGGAACAGGCTTCGTTCAGGAAGATGTTGCTGATGGCACCATCCTCGATCTTGAAGCACTTCATATCCTGGCCGCCGATGTCGATGATGAAGTCCACATCGGGCATGAAGTATTTGGCGGCGGTGAAGTGCGCCACCGTCTCCACCAGACCGTAATCGCAGCGGAAGGCGTTCTTGACCAGCTCTTCGCCGTAGCCGGTGGTGGTCACGCTGGCCACGTGCAGACCGGGGTGCTCCTGATAGATCTTGATGAGCTGCTCTTTGATGAGGGGCAGCGGGTTGCCGAGGTTCGGCTGATAGTTGGTGTACAGGATCTGGCTCTTTTCGTCCACGACCACCAGCTTGACGGTGGTGGAGCCGGAGTCGATGCCGATGTGCACGGGGCCGCACTGTGCGCTGAAGGGCACATGCGGCACACTGTGGGACATGTGGCGGGCATGGAAGGCCTCGTACTCCTCCTTGTTGGCGAAGAGCGGAGGCTCGCTGGCGTAGGTCGCCGTAGCGGCGTACTCATCCAGCGCCCCGGCCACCGCGGAGAGGTTGAACTCTTTGTCTGCATAGAGCGCCGCACCCAGTGCCACATACAGCAGGCTGTTCTCCGGGCAGGTGCCGGTAACGCCCAGCGCCTCGTCGAAGCTCTTGCGCAGCACGGTGCTGAAGGTCAGCGGGCCGCCGAGATAGAGGATGTTGCCCTGGATGGGGCGGCCCTGTGCCAGACCGGCAATGGTCTGGTTGACGACCGCCTTGTAGATGCTGGCGGCGATGTCCTCGGTGCGGGCACCCTGATTGATGAGGGGCTGCACATCGCTCTTGGCGAACACGCCGCAGCGGGAAGCGATGGTGTAGGTGCGCTCAGCCTTTTCGGCGGCTTTGTTCATCTCGTCAGCGCTCATCTTCAGCAGGGTGGCCATCTGGTCGATGAACGCACCGGTGCCGCCGGCGCAGCTGCCGTTCATGCGGACTTCGGTGCCGTTGGTCAGGAACAGGATCTTCGCGTCCTCACCGCCCAACTCGATGACGCAGTCCGTCGTGGGAACGAACCGCTTGACCGCCACGCGGGTGGAGAACACCTCCTGCACGAAGGGCACACCGCAGCTGTCTGCCAGGCCCATGCCCGCCGAGCCGGAAATGCTCAGCAGCGCCTTCTGGCCGTGCAGCTGCTCGGCGTCGATCCGGCGCAGCAGCTCCTGCGCCTTTTCCAGGATATGGCTGTAATGACGTTCATATGTCGAATATAAAATCGAATCGTGTTCATCCAGCACCACGCACTTGATGGTGGTACTGCCGATGTCAAGACCTACTCTCACGTTTCTCTTTCCTCCTGAAGGAACTTCCTGCCAGTTTTCGGGCAGGGCCGCTCTGCCGTGCTCTGCCCGAAAAGTAGTTCGTTAGCGAATCATTTGCAGGACTCGCATACATTTGTATTATACTCAAAACCGCGAAAACAATCAATTGGTGTTTTCCATTTTACACGCAAAAAATAGTATTTTCCGCTCATAAAGTTAAACATTTTGTTAATTTCACGGAACTTTCGGCCGTATTTTTCCATAAAACAGCTAAGATTCTTTACTGAGAGTGGATTTTGGGGCAAAAAACATCCGCCCCACTGGAAGCTCATGCTTCCAAAAGGGGCGGCGTATCCTTCTGCTTTACAGGTCCCGTTCTGTCCGGTTCCGCAAGCGGTCGGCCAACTGTGCCAACAGTGCAACATCTTTTTCATCCAGACCCGTCACGTTCACCGTGCTGTGCTTTTCGACGCACAACAGATAATCCGTCGAGACGGAAAACAGCCGTGCCAAATCGACCAGACTGGGCGGAGATGGCATCGAAAGCCCCTGTTCCCATGAATTGATGCCATTTCGGGTCATATTCATCTTCCGTGCAAGTTCCGCCTGCGTCCATCCGCGCGCTTCCCGAAGGGCCTTAATACGGTCTGCTGTCATTGCCATCACCTCTTGTGTCAAGTATACTTAGCTTTTTAGGTGAATCTTTATCATTCTGGCTTTATTACTTGACATTAAAGTTCTAACGTATTACACTAACAGCAGCGATACTGGCATTTTTGCTCTAAAAGGAGGTTTTTTACATGAAACGTATTTTTGTTTTTTTCCTTTCGCTTCTGCTCTCCACAGCTCTGCTTTTTTCCGGATGCAACGGAAACGCATCTTCCACTCCCGCAAGCTCTACGGCCTCCTCGGAAGCCGCATCGGATATTGCATCCAACGCTGCTTCTGACGCAACAGCGGAGGAGCCAAAACAAGATGCTCCGTCGGAGTCGACTCCCGAACCGGAACCGACGCCCGAACCGGTGCCGGAACCGGAACCCACTTATAAAGTTCGTGTCAACAGCTGCCAGTTCAAACCAGGCTGCGGCCAAAAGACCAGTTCCAGCAACGTTACCATCAACGGAGAGGTCGTTGCTGGCAGTACGACGACCACTTATTTCTATGAGGCCGACGTCACTCTGACTGTCACAAACATCGGCAATCAGGACCTTGTTTTTTCCACCAACAATTTCAGCCTGCTGTGGGACGGCCAGCCGCTCACTCTCGATGCGTTCGAATGGTTCCAGAAAACCACCGTCTCTCCGAACCAGACCATTACCATCACCCTGACTGCTCCCATTACAGAGGAACAGTACAATGATTGGGCACAAACGGAACACGTCATCCTTCTGCGCGGCCAGCTTGGCGAAACAGCACTCTCTTACAAATATCAGACCAAGAGCGATCAAATGATCGTCCTCGTCTGATTCCTATCGTTCAACAAAAAACCCGGCGGCATCTAACCGTCGGGTTTTTTGTTGATATCTTATGATTTTGCTTTACAAAACGATGTCTTTTCACATTGCAAGATATTCTTCTACCGCCTTGTCCAGCAGCCGCCCCAGGACGGCTTTGGAATCTGCGGTCAATTCCCTGAGTGCCTGCGGGTGAGCAGATACAGCTCACGGCGGAGCTGATGCTGCAGCGCGGTGGTGCTGTGTTCGTCCGGGTGGGACGGCTGCGAGCGGAACTCGACCGTCGTTTCGATGGGGAACGGCCGGGTGGGCAGCGGCAATGTCAGCTCTGCCCGGACACCCTGCGGTGTGCGGGGCAGCAGGGCAAGCTCCCAGCCCAGCTGGCGGCAATACCGGCGGCAGAGCAGCAGCCCCGCCTGCGCACCGCCCAGAAAGCGGCGGCGGTTTTCGAGCCAACCCTCCCCTTCCGGCAGGCCGCAGCCATCGTCCTCGATGGTCAGGCGGATGTCCTGCCCGGTCTGCCGCAGGCACACCTGGATGTTCCCGCCGGGTGCGGCGGCACGCAGGGCGTTTGAAAGCAGGTGGAAGCAGATCTGTTCGGCCATTTCCCGGTCGCCCCAGACAAAGCACTGCTCCAGCCCGCCGCAGTCTACGGTGAGCTTCGTGCTGCTCTGGGCGTCGATCTCGCCGCGCAGCCCTTCCAGCTGTGCCAGCAGGCGGCACAGGTCCACCGGCCGCTTCTGCACCGGTTCCTCCGGAGCCGAAAGCTCCATCAGCTCCCGGAACGTCCGTTCCAGCCGGGCTGCTTCCTGCTCCATGTCCTCCAGCGCCTGGGCCGCGCGGGCATCCTTCAGCGGCTGTAAGTGCATCTGTAAATATTCCCGGTTCTGTTCCAGCAGGCGCAGTGAGTGCAGAAACGCTGTTTCCAACTGTTTTTGCGGAAATCCCGCTTCGTCCTGCCTGCACATATCCACCGTTCCTCCTTACCGCTGTTCCCGCACGATGATGCCGCGCCGCAGCACGGTCTGCTGCAGCGAGTAGACCAGCCTGCCGGTGGTGACTTTGAGCCCGGTCAGGCCGTTTTCCGCCTTGAAGTGTTCCCATTCCACCGGGTGCCGTGTCTCCAGCCCTTCGACCAGACGGCGCAGACCGCTGTCCACAGCGGCCACCGTGATGTGATATTGTTCCGCGACGCCCTGCAAAATTTCTTTGCGAAGCGCCAGTTTTCCATCGGCTGAACAGGCGATCTGTACCGCCAGCGTGAGGTATTCGCAATTGGTGTCCGGCTGCGGGAGCTTCCACAGCTCGTACAGGTGGGTGCAGAACCGCTCGATCTGCATCGAGTTCCGGCCGGGGACGCCCAGCAGCCCTCGCAGAAGATCCCGCAGATGGTCGTGCCCGACGCCGTAAAAGCGGCTGCCCGGCTGCAGGTGGGCGGCGGTGATGTCGTCGGCCCAGCCGTCGCCCTGCAACAGGAGCGGCGGGTGGCTGGGCAGGCGGTTGAGCTTTTCGAGGAAGGTCAGGCTGTCCATATCCTCCAGCTGGCTGCTCAGCACCAGCACATCAAAGCACCGCTCCTGCCGCAGCGCCTGCAGGACCGGCTCCCCGCTCTGGAAGCAGGTGCATCGGATGATGGTGCTCTGCTCTTCCAGATAAAACTTCCGGATGCGGAGTTCCCGGTCGTCGTAGCTCATCAGAGCGACGCGCAGGTTCTCCGCATCCCGCTCACCGGGCACCTGCGGCACCTCCGTTCTGCTCTGCTTCCAGCACCGGGAGCCAGTCTGCGATCACATCGCCCCAGATCTCTGGCTGCACGGCATTTTCACACAGATATTGCAGCAGCCGGTAGCCTGCCTCCGGATGCAGCGGAACAAACTCGCTGACCTGCTGTTCCCGCTCGCCCTTCCGGTCCAGCGTCAGGTGGCAGCCGCCTTCTGACGCATCCAGCGCGTAGACCAGCGTATACGCGGCCTGATAGCCCTTGATCGACGAGAACTGACGGATCATCGGGGCATACGTTCGTTCCATAAAAGACTCCTCCTTGCTGCTATGGTTGCCATAATCTTCCGGTCTATGGCTTTTCATTCCTATTTTATAGAGCAGCACAGAGAGATGCAATCCCCTAAAAAGCGTCAAAATGTGTCGTTTTGGTGTTTGCTCTGCCCGGTTCATCTCGCGTTTTTCGCCAGAGAAAAGCCGATGGAAACTGCTTTTCTTTGTCAAGGATACCACCTTTTCCGCCCAAAAGCAAGGGACCGTAATTTTCTCTTATCTTCCAGAACCTCCCCTGTCGGGAGCCGGCGGAATGCCACGATTTGTTCACATTTTTCTGATAAAATAAAGTGATATTTTTGTTCCGGCGGCTTTGGCACTCCCCTCAGCCGTGTTTGCAGAAAGGCAGAATCCATGCTTCAACTCAAAAAGATCCACAAGCAGTACAAAACCGGCGACCTGGTCCAGACAGCCCTTGACAAGGTCAGCCTGAACCTCCGCGACTGCGAGTTCGTCGCCATCCTTGGCCCCAGCGGCTCCGGCAAGACCACCCTGCTGAACATCATCGGCGGTCTGGACCGGTACGACAGCGGCGACCTCATCATCAACGGCATCTCCACCAAAAAGTACACCGACCGCGACTGGGACTCCTACCGCAACCACACCATCGGCTTTGTGTTCCAGAGCTACAACCTCATCCCCCACCAGACCGTGCTGGCCAACGTGGAGCTGGCACTGACCATCTCCGGCGTATCGGGTGCCGAGCGCCGCCGCCGGGCCACCGAGGCACTGCAGAAAGTGGGGCTGGGCAACCAGCTGCACAAGCACCCCACCGAGATGTCCGGCGGCCAGAAGCAGCGCGTGGCCATCGCCCGCGCCCTCGTCAACGACCCGGACATCCTGCTGGCCGACGAGCCCACCGGCGCACTGGACAGCGAGACCAGCATCCAGGTCATGGAGCTGCTGAAGGAAGTGGCCAAAGACCGCCTCGTCGTCATGGTCACCCACAACCCGGAGCTGGCCCACCAGTACGCCACCCGCATCGTCCAGCTGAAGGACGGCGTCATCCGCTCCGACACCGACCCCTTCGAGCCGGACGCCGCCCAGCTTGCCCCGCCGGTACACAAGAGCATGGGCCGCTCGTCCATGTCTCCCCTCACCTCGCTGAGCCTGAGCTTCAACAATCTGCTGACCAAAAAGGCCCGCACCCTGCTCACGGCCTTTGCCGGTTCCATCGGCATCATCGGCATCGCGCTCATCATCTCCCTGTCGGCAGGCGTCAACCAGTATATCGACGACACCGAACGCTCCACCCTGTCCGAATATCCGCTGCAAATTCTCAGCAGCGGCATGGACCTGACCTCGATGCTCACCTCCGGCTCGCCGGCGTCCGCTTCCGGCTCGACCGCCGAGGAAGGGATGGTCCCGGTGCGGCAGCTCATCACCCAGATGGTGGCGGGCATCACCTCCAACGACCTGAAGTCCCTCAAGACCTATCTCGAAAGCGACGACTGCACCATTGCCGAGGATGCCACCTCCATCGAGTATTCTTATAATGTGCAGCCCCAGATCTACCGGGAAGACGCCGATGGCTCCATCCGTCAGGTGAACCCGGATTCCTCCCTCTCCAGCCTGGGCATCAGCTCCACAAGCTCCACCAACAGCATGATGTCCTCCATGATGAACACCAGCGTGTTCTATCAGCTGCCCGAAAGCGATGAACTCTACAACTCCCAGTATGAAGTCAAGGCGGGCCGCTGGCCGGAGAAGTACAACGAATGCGTTGCCGTGCTGGGTGCCGACGGCACCATCACCGACTATGCGCTGTACGCCCTCGGCCTGCGGGACAGCGCCGAGCTGGACAAGATGATCCAGCAGTTCGCCCAGAACCAGAACGTCGATGTCCCCACCGACTTCAAGACCTATCGGTACAGCGATTTCATCGGCATCCAGTTCAAACTGGTCAACGCGGCCGACCGCTATCTGCGCGACGATGACCACAACGCCTGGGTGGACAAGTCCGACGACAAGGACTTCATGAAGAGCCTTGTCGCATCCAGCGAGACCCTGACCGTGGTGGGCGTCGTGCAGCCCAAAGAGGATGCCTCTGCTTCCATGCTGTCCTCCGGCATCGCCTATCCGGCCGCCCTCACCCAGCATGTCATCGCCGCCGCAGCCGACTCTCAGATGGTCAAAGACCAGCTGGCCTCCCCCTCTATCAACGTGATGAACGGCGAACCCTTCGGCGCCGAAGACGCTTCCGCCTTTGATATGAGCAGCCTGTTCCGCATCGACACCGACATGCTCAAGAGCGCCTTCCAGTTCGACACCAGCAAGCTGAATTTCGACCTCAGCGGTGCATTCGATTTGGACAACGGTTCGGTCGATCTCGGCTCGCTGCTCGACCCCGACGATTTCCAGCTGGATCTGGATCTGACCGAAACACCTGACCTGGACATGAGCACCCTGACCGACCTCTTTGCCAACATGGACCTTTCCGTCTCCGAAGACAAGATGCAGGAGCTGGCCCAGAAGGTTCTGGTCGGCTACAAGGACTATGTCATCGGGAACGGCATCCTGAACCTGAACAAGATCAGCTTCTCCCAGTACCTCAAGAGCGATGCCTTCAAGACCCTGATGAACGACGCCATGGGCGAACTGTTTGACCAGGACGCCCTGCAGGCCCAGTTCTCGGAGGCCATGCAGACGGCGATGTCCACCCTCATGGAAAGCTACTCGTCGCAGATCTCCGAGACGCTGCAAACCCAGCTGGGCAGCGCGATGCAGACGGCCATGACCAAGCTGATGACCCAGATGAGCCAGAACATCCAGAGTCAGATGCAGCAGAGCTTCTCCCAGCTGGGCAGCCAGATGGAGAGCGCGCTGAAGATCGACGCCACAGCCTTCCAGAAGGCCATCCAGTTCAACATGAGCGAGGACGACCTGACCGACCTGATGAAGTCGGCCATGCTCTCCTCCACCGCCACCTACGACAGCAACCTGCAGACGCTGGGCTATGCCGACCTCGACGCCCCCAGCCAGATCAAGATCTATCCGCAGGACTTTGACCACAAGGCGTCCGTCGTGGCCAAACTCGACGCCTACAACGACAACATGCGGTCCCAGGGCGCGGACGACAAGGTCATCCAGTACACCGACGTCGTCGGCACCCTGATGACCTCCGTGACCGAGATCATCAATATGATCTCCAACATGCTGGTCGCCTTCGTCTCCATCTCGCTGGTGGTCTCGTCCATCATGATCGGCGTCATCACCTATATCAGTGTGCTTGAACGCCGCAAGGAGATCGGCATCCTGCGTGCCATCGGCGCGTCCAAGCGGAACATCTCCGAGGTGTTCAACGCCGAGACCTTCATCATCGGCCTGTGCTCCGGCGTGATGGGCGTCGTGCTGAGCGAGATCCTGCTCATCCCCGGCAATATGCTCATCCAGAAGATCTCCAACGGCACCAACGTGGTCGCCCGCCTGCCGCTGAACGCAGCCCTTGTGCTGATCGTTCTGGCCACCGTGCTGACCATCCTCGGCGGCTTCATCCCCGCCAAGGGCGCTTCCCGTTCTGACCCCGTCAAGGCCCTGCGGTCGGAATAAGTCCTATCACAACGAAAAAAATCCTTCCGGCAATTGCCGGAAGGATTTTTTTGTTGTTTTGTGATTACCACTCGGTGTCGTCGGCCCCATCCGCACCCACAGTGGTGGCGACTTTGGCGCGGCGGAACATGCTCTCCACCACAGCGCAGTACTTATCGGCCAGGCAGACGATGATGGCTTCGCGGCAGGTGGGCACATGCCGGAAGGTCAGCGGCCACATGTGGCTCTGGATGATGTCCTGTTCCTTCTTCGTGATATGGAAGTAGTGCTTCGCATTCACGCAGGCCGAACCAGGGTGCGAAAAGCCGTGCATCTCAAACAGGCGGCGGATGCCACGGAAGCTGTTCGTCTTGTGCCAGTCGTACAGGTAGAAATCGTGCAGAAAGCCGCCCACCGCCAGCGCGGTCTCGTCGGCCCCCAGATGGAAGCGGCGGTTGAGCCAGAAGCTGACCAGCACCACATTTTTGCAGTGCTGATAGGTGGTCACATCGCCATGCTGGATGAACTCCCGCATCTCCTGCACTTTGGGATGGTGGTCGTACTGTTCCAGGATGGTGTAAAGCTGCTCACGTTCAGTCTGAGAAAGCTGCATTGCTTGGGGTCCCTTTCCTCTTAAAAATCAACATCAGGAGCGGAGCTGGACGGGGTTGGAATTGCCGAAGTTCTCGGCGCTGCTGGGGTTCTCGCGCTTCAGGCTCATGTCCACCAGATACTGCCGGCTGCCGTCGCCCATGGCGTCCAGCTCCGCGAGCTTGGCCTTGGCGGACTCCACATCCGGATACCACTGGATGAGGAAGAAGTTTTCTGCCTCGACGCCGTAATAGATCCACTGGCCGTCTGCCCGGAGCAGGTCGTCCAGATGGTCCACCTCTTCGCCGTCCGGCAGACCGAGGCCTTCCTCGGCATAAAGACTCTCCGGCTCCACCTGGAGCACCTCGATCACCTGAATGGCGCTCTGAAGATATTCATCCTGCGAGATGCTCTTGTCGGAGAGCTCCCAGCCCGTCAGGAATGCCTGCATCATCAGGTTCTTGACAGAAATTTCCGGCCGCATTGCCATAAATGTTCCCTCTTCCTTCCGGGCGGTGTGCCCGGCGTTTGTTTTCGCTGACCAGTATACGCTAAAATTTGTTGCAGGTCAACTATTTTTTCATGAATTTTTTGTAGAACTGTACAAATCCAGTTTATTCCAGATGGAAGTCGAAGGTGTCGTTCAGCCATTCCACCGCCAGCTGCACCCAATGGGCGCGGTGGGCGCTGGCGGCATCCACCTCTGCGGTGGAGATGCTGGTGCCGTGGATCCCCTTCTCGAACAGATGCGCCTCACAGGGGACATGGTTCTTCCGCAGCGCTGCAAGGAGGAGCAGAGTGTTTTCCACCGGGACGGTGGCGTCCTCCATCGTGTGCCAGACGAAGACCGGCGGTGTATCCGGCGTGATCTTCTCTTCCAACCCAAATCTCTGGTGCTCCGCCCGGTCTTCGCTGCCCGAAAGCTGCACGAAACTGCCCCGGTGGGCATACTCCCCCGCCGTGATGACCGGGTAGGCCAGCAGCACGGCATCCGGCTTCCGGCTGCGGTCTGCCGCCTCGCCGGGGCAGTCGAGCACCGCACCGGACAGCGCCAGATGCCCGCCCGCCGAAAAGCCGCAGACGGCGATCCGGTCCGGCAGGATGCCCCAGCGTTCTGCGTTCTGCCGCAGCAGCCCGATGGCTGCGCGGAGCTGGCGCAGCGGCTGGTGATTCCGTGCCCCCTCGCCCACGCTGTAGGTCAGCACGGCGGCGTGATACCCTGCCGCTGCAAACTGCAGCGCCACCGGGTCGGCCTCGCGGGCACTGACGTGTTCGTACCCGCCGCCGGGCACCACCAGCACCAGCGGACGGCGCAGGGCGTTCGGCATGGCCGGAGCCGGGCTGCGCAGATAAAGTTCCAGCTTCCCTCCACCGGGAAGCGCACACATTTCAAACTGCATCGAAGTCATTCCTTTCCGACTTTGTCGGGACTATTATAATGGGTTTGGAGCCGGAATGCAAAGAGAACCGCAAACATTTCTGAACTTTTTATGAAACCCCTTGATTTTTGATGCGAAGCGGTGTATATTAGCACTCGAAAGTTATGAGTGCTAAGCCGTCATCCCGAACTCCGGCTCTCCGGCACCGAATCTGAACAAAAGAGGTTTTGTATTATGGCGAAGAAAGAATTTCAGGCGGAAAGCAAAAAGCTGATGGACATGATGATCAACTCCATCTACACCAACAAGGAGATCTTCCTGCGCGAGCTGATCTCCAACGCTTCGGACGCCATCGACAAGCTGTATTATAAGAGCCTGACCGACACCTCCGTCGGCATGAACAAAGGCGATTTCCGCATCCTGCTCACCCGCGACAAGGACAGCCGCACCCTGACCGTCTCCGATAACGGCATCGGCATGACCAGGGAAGAGCTGGAGTCCAACCTCGGCACCATCGCCCACTCCGGCTCGCTCGACTTCAAGAAAGAGAACAAGGACGAGAACATCGACATCATCGGCCAGTTCGGCGTCGGTTTCTACTCGGCCTTCATGGTGGCCGACAAGGTCACTGTCATCTCCAAAGCTTACGGCGCAGACCAGGCCTGGCAGTGGGAATCCAGCGGTGCGGACGGCTACGAGATGAACCCGGCCGAAAAGGACACTGCGGGCACCGACATCATCCTGCACATCAAGCCCAGCACCGACACCGACAACTACGAGAACTTCCTCGATGAATATGGCATCGCGGCCATCGTCAAGAAGTACAGCGACTATGTGCGCTATCCCATCCAGATGGAGCGCGAGAAGAGCCGCCAGAAACCCGAACCGGACCCCAAGCCCGATGACTACAAGCCGGAGTGGGAGACCTACACCGAGCTGGAGACTCTGAACAGCATGGTGCCCATCTGGAAGAAGCAGAAGAGCGAGGTCACCGATGAGGAATACGCCAGCTTCTACAAGGATAAGTTCAACGATTACTCTGACCCCGCCCGCGTCATCGTGAGCCGCACCGAGGGCACCGCCAACTACAACGCCCTGCTGTTCGTGCCCAGCCACCGCCCCTACGACTTCTACACCAAGGAGTACGAGAAGGGTCTGGCCCTGTACGCTTCCGGCGTGCTGATCATGGAAAAGTGCGCCGACCTGCTGCCCGACTACTTCAGCTT
>OGFI01001263.1_pt1 | contig 13147 bp, 8 predicted proteins | sample 1570901 | NCBI WGS metagenome assembly OGFI01 (sample SAMEA2582018, study PRJEB24529) | metagenome | biome: Human gut stool | place: China | collected 2011 | reverse complement strand
CTGGGCCTGATTGCCCACATGGACACCGCCCCCGATGCTTCCGGCGAGGGTGTTTCCCCCATCCTGCACGAGAATTATGACGGCCGCGATGTCACCCTGCCCGCCACCGGCATGGTGATGAAGGTTTCCACCTTCCCCTTCCTGGCCGACCTCAAGGGTGAGACCCTGATCACCACCGACGGCACCACCCTGCTGGGCGCAGACGACAAGGCCGGTGTGGCGGAGATCCTGACCGCCGCCGAGACCCTCATTGCCGAGGGCCGCCCCCACGGCAAGCTCTGCATCGCCTTTACCCCCGATGAGGAGATCGGCGAGGGCGCTTCCCTGTTCGACATCCCCGGCTTTGGGGCCGACTTTGCCTATACCGTCGATGGCGGCGATGTGGGCGGCATCGAGTACGAGAACTTCAACGCCGCCAGCGCCACCGTCACGGTCCACGGCTTCTCGGTCCACCCCGGCTCCGCGAAGGACGCGATGATCAACGCCTCCAACGTGGCCATGGAGTTCCACCAGGCCCTGCCCGTCATGGCCCGCCCGGAGACCACCGAGGGCCGTCAGGGCTTCTATCACCTGTGCCAGATGTACGGCGATGTGACCGAGGCCAAGCTCGGCTACATCCTGCGTGACCACGACGCAGGCAAGCTCCAGTTCAAGAAGGACAACCTTCTGCACATTGCCGACTACCTGAACGGCAAGTACGGCGACGGCACCGTGGAGGTGGAGATCAAGGACAGCTACCGCAACATGATCGAGAAGATCAAGCCGCACTTCCACCTGGTCGAGAACGCCCGCAAGGCCATCGAAAAGGCCGGTCTGACCCCGGAGGAAGTCCCCGTCCGCGGCGGCACCGACGGTGCCGTCCTGAGCTGGAAGGGCCTCCCCTGCCCGAATCTGGGCACCGGCGGCTTCAACTTCCACGGCGTGTGCGAGTGCACCACCGTCGAGCGGATGGACAAGGCGGCCGAAGTCCTGCTGAACATCGTGGAGATCTACAGCAAGTAAATACAGAGACAGCAAAAAAGGAAGAGCGGCGGTGTCGCTCTTCCTTTTTGCTTGTCAACCCACGTTGATATGCCCCACCGGCAGGATCTTGCGCTTGTTGTCACCGGGCTTGACCGTCAGGCTGATGGCCAACGAGACCGGGCCCACGCGGCCCATGAACATGACCAGCATGTACAGCAGCTTGGCCCCGACATTCAGCTGGCTGGTAACACCCACCGACAGGCCCACCGTGCCGAATGCCGAGCAGGACTCAAAGATGGCGTCGATGACAGACACGGCATCCGAGGTGTTGTAGTAGACCACCACCGCCGAGCCCAGCGATGCCACGATGCCCAGCATGATGATGGTCAGTGCGCGGTAAACGGTCTTGGACTCGATGTGGTGCTCGGCGATCACACAGTCGTCGCGGCCCTCCGCCACGCTGCGGATGGTCAGGATCAGCACAGCAAAGGTCGTCACCTTGACACCGCCGCCCGTCGAACCCGGTGCCGCACCGATGAACTGCAACACGCTCATCAGGAGCTTGGTGACCGGCCCGCAGGCCGCCAGGTCGATGGTGTTCATGCCCGCCGTACGGGTCGAGACCGACTGGAAGAGCGACGCCATCACCTTGCCCGGAACTGACAGCCCGCCCATGGTGGCCGGGTTCGACCACTCCATCAGACAAATGAGCGCCGCGCCGCCGACCCACAGAATGGCCGAGAACGCCAGCACGACCTTCGCGTGGAGGGACAGGCGGCGTTTTTTGCGAAATTCGCCCAGCTCCACCCAGACCATGAAGCCCAGACCGCCTGCCATGATGAGGAACATGACGACGGCCTGCACATAATAGTTGTTGACATACGGCGCCAGCGACGAATACGGCCCGAACCGGCCAAACAGGTCAAAGCCCGCATTGCAGAACGCCGAAATGGCCGTGAAGATGCTGATCCAGACCCCTTCCAGCCCGAACTGCGGCACAAAGGCACACGCCAGCAGCACAATGCCAATGGCCTCGAACAGGAATGCCAGCCGGATGACGATCTTCAGCACCTCGGTCGCCTGCGAATAGCCGCTGGCCGAAACGCTCTCGCCCAGCAGCCGCAGGTCCCGGAAGCCCATCCGCCGCTTGGCCGCCAGTGCAAAAAAGCTGGTCAGCGTGACCAGGCCCAGACCGCCGACCTGGATGAGCAGCAGGATCACCACCTGCCCGAACATCGTGAACTGCGTCCACGTATCCCGCACGACGAGACCCGTCACGCAGGTCGCGCTCGTTGCGGTGAACATCGCATCCACCACGTCCAGCCGCCCGCTGCGGCTGGCGATCGGCAACGTCAGCAGCAGCGTCCCCAGTGCGATCACCAGCACAAAGCTCCCGCAGATGATCTGTGTCGCATTGCTGCCCACCAGCCAACCTTTGGGGTGGTTCTTCTTTTTTCTGGTTTTTCCCATGAAGTGCTCCTTCTCCCGCACCGGCAGCCACTGCGCTCCCGATGCAGCATCGTTCTTGCCTCCCCCGTTCCGGGGTCAGCATCTCCCTTATAGGATACACCTTTTTTCTTTTTCGTTCAACTTGATTTTCTCTCCAACTTGCGGTATTATAATGAGGTGTGGTTCTGTCTCTATACCTCAGCTGGATAGAGGGTTCGCCTCCTAAGAATTCGGTCAACCTGATACCTTGGGTGCAGAAGTGATCGCTCTAATCAAAAGCAAGACCGAGAATCATGGTTTTCTCGCCAGATTTTGATGCAACAAGTTTAACACCGTTCCGGTCGTAATGCAGTCGCTCACTTCGTTCTGAAAATCATTCCGCACATTTGTTTCCAAGCGCGTTGAATCAAAAAATCAACGATAATACATGATATGCCTCAGTAGCTTAGCTGGAGAAAGCGCCTCCCTCCTAAGGAGGAGACCGCAGGTTCGAATCCTGTCTGGGGTATCCCTTTAAGAAAATGCGAAGGTCATTTTTCCATGTGAAAGACGATCTTCGCATTTTTCATTTTGAACCTATCACCAAAATTAGCCAGCTAATGCCATTAGCAGAATTTTCGGTTTCAGCTAATAAAATCAGGTTCCCAGCTAATGAAGCCCCATAAAGCACCTTTTGAACTCTGTTTCCCGGCTCTCTGCTAAAATTGGTAGCCGCTTTCCTGTAAATCCATGTAAATACAAGATAAACTGTGTAAATCTATTTTTCACATTCCTACCAGAAACCGTGCAAAACACTTTTCTCCATACATAGCGCGTTCACTCGCTGTTCTCTCGGAACAGAAAGAGGAACGCGCTTTTTTGTTTTCGGGCTGAACTTCCCGAATCCACCAAAGGAGGGTTTACCGATGAAAAAAGTTCTGACCGTCACGATGGACGGTAGTAGAAGAACTCCAGGATCAGGCTTCCATCGCCCAGTGCGAGGAGAATGAGTGCCACTTCAAGATTGGCTTCTCAGCTGGGCTGCTGGTGCAGCAGGAAGCGGTGGAGCAAATGAAGGAAATGGGCACCACAGGGTGAGCTGCCCGGTATACAACTTTTGGCCCCATCAATAATTGGCAGGGGGCCTGACAGATCATCTGTCAGGCCCACTGCCTTTGGTGGAAAAGAATGGTCAAATTGGAGGAACGATCAATCCTGATGGGAACAGTCTTTATTCTCCTTGTCTATGCCATCGTCTATATCGGGAAGATATTGATAGAATACCTTTTTCTCAAGGACCCACCGGGCAAACAGCGCATATCCGGCAGGTGCCAGAAGGATCAGCGGCGGGCAGAATGCTGTCAGCAGGCCGAACGCAGCCAGCACCACCAAAAGCAGCAGACTTTTGTCAAAATGGAGCAATGCCATGGCACCGGACTGCAACACCGTCTTTTTGACCGGGTCGTCGAATCTTGCCGCATAGGCTGCGTTGTAGATCATCCAGGCCAGCCCACAGGTACTCAGCACCGTAAAAATGATCCAGGGATTACCCGTCGCTGCCTGTTGCCCCTTGAGGTAATGGGTCATAAAGCAGTCAGCCAGCAGAATGCTCTCCGGCACTGCCAGAGCAAGAAAGCTCAAAGTTGCCTGTCGGAAGCTCCGGCGGCAGGCCCGGAAAAATTCCTCGCTGACCGTTCCCCGGTCCTCAATTAGGGACTTGTTCACTGCATAATAGAGGGCTGTGCTGGAAATGCCCAAGGTAAACAGCGGCAGGCTTCCTATGAGCCACAGCAGGCTGAGAATCACCATATCCGCAACCCGGGTTAAGAAACGGAACAGAGGGGCATCCAGGTCGAAAAAGTCATTCATAGGGTATCACCTGGTTTACTTCTGGAGCACAAAGGCCTCATAGGGGCGCAGGGTCACAGCGCCGGTGGGAGCGGTGTCAGGATAATTGCCGATCAGGCGCCGGGCCCCCGCAAAATCAGCGGGAATTGTGAAGGCCGCGTCCTTGTCTGAGAAGTTGCAAGCGATCAGGTAGTTCTCGCCGGTCTCGGCCAGGGTACGCCGGTACGCAAAGACCTGGGGGTTCTCCTCGGCCAGAAGCTGGAAGGAGCCGTAAATCAGCCCCAAATGGCTCTTGCGCAGGGTGATCATCTGCTTGTAGTAGTTGAGCACCGAATCCGGGTCTTTTTCCTCGGCGGCGGCGTTGATGGCGGTATAGTTGGGGTTGACCTCAATCCAGGGGGTGCCGGTGGTAAAACCGGCGTTCGGGGAGTCGTCCCACTGGACCGGGGTGCGGGCGTTGTCCCGGCTGCGGAGGGCCAGGCACTCCATCATTTCGTCTGCAGAAATCAAGCCTGCGCCGGTCAGCTCCTTGAAGGCGTTGAGACTTTCGATATCCCGGTACTGGCTGAGATCTTTGAAATAGGCGTTGGTCATCCCCAGTTCATCGCCCTCATAGATGTAGGGAGTACCCTGCAGGCTCAGCAGGCAGGTGGCCAGCATCTTGGCGGAGAGGGGCGAGTCATCGCCCCAGCGGGATGCAGCCCGGGGCTGATCGTGATTGTCCCAGAACAGGCTATTCCAGGCTTTGCCGTCCAGGCCGGTCTGCCAGTGACTGAGAATTTTCTTGAGCTGCATAAAATCGTAGCGCTGGGTAGTCCACTTGCCCAGGGGTCCGTCCCCAATGCCGACGTGATCAAATTGGAAGACCATGTTCAGCTCCTTGCCGTCCAGCCCCGCATACTGGGGGGCGTTTTCCACCGTGGCACCGGGGGTCTCGCCCACCGTCATAATGTCGTATTTCGAGAGGACCCGCCGGTTCATCTCCTGCAAAAATTCATGGATGCGGGGCCCATTGACATAGTAGGGACCGCCATTGCCATACAGTCCGTGTTTCTCGCCATCCGGAAAGCGCTGGTCCTTGGAAATCATACTGATGACGTCCATCCGGAACCCGTCGATGCCCTTGTCAAACCACCAGGTCATCATGTTGAACACTTCGTCCCGGACTTTGGGGTTCTCCCAGTTCAGGTCGGGCTGCTTGGGGGAGAACAGATGCAGGTAATACATATCGGTCTGGGGGTCGTATTTCCAGGCCGAGCCGCCGAAGCTGGCGCCCCAGTTGTTGGGCTCGTGGCCGTCTTTGCCCGGCTTCCAGATATAGTAGTCTCGGTAGGGGTTATCCACCGACTTGCGGCTCTCGATGAACCAGGGGTGCTCGTCCGAGCTGTGGTTGACCACCAGGTCCATCACAATGCGGATGCCCCGCTGATGGGCCTCGGCCAGCAGGGCGTCGAAGTCCTCCATGGTGCCAAACCGGGGGTTGATGGCCCGGTAGTTGGAGATGTCGTAGCCGTTGTCATCCATGGGGGAGTCCATGACGGGGCACAGCCACAGCACATTGACTCCCAGATCCTTCAGGTAATCCAGCCGGGAACGGATGCCGTTCAGGTCCCCGATGCCGTCCCCGTCCGAGTCCTGGAAGCTGCTGGGGTAGATTTGGTATACGATGCTTTCTTTCCACCATTTGCGGTCCATGGCAATTCCTCCTTATTCTGCGGGGATGGTAACCCCGTCGTCGTCGTAGCGGTCATAGCTGGCCCCGGGCCAGCCGATCATCCGGATGGTGGCGGGGTCGATGCCGGCCACCGTCTGGGCGGGGTCCGCCACCGGGATGCAGGTGCCTTTGCGGATGAACAGGGGTACCTCGTTGAGGGCCACTTTCACAAAGTGGGTGCCGGCGGGGAGGACTTCCTGTGTGATGCGGCCCTCAGGGCCGAACTTGACAAACAGCATCTCCTCGGGCAGATACACCATCCGTCCGGTGGCGTTCTGGGTGTAGACCGGGGCAATCATCACCTCATTGCCCAGCATCAGCTGGTCCTCGGTCTGAAGGGCGATCTCGTCTTCGGGGTAGACGAAGGCCAGGGGCTTGAACAGCATATCGCCGTTCAGCGCTGCCTTCATGTATTCGCTGTAGAGGTAGGGGATCAGCCGGTAGCGGGTCTCGATGACGCTACGGAAGTCCTCGGGGCCCTCAAACTGGTAGAACTCCTGCCGGCGGGTGTCGCAGCCCGAGTGGTTGCGCATCAGGGGGGTGAACACCCCCAGCGCCAGCCACCGCAGCAGCAGATCCCGGCTGGTGTCGGCGTTGAAGCCACCCAGGTCGGCTCCCACATACAGGAAACCGCACATATTGAGGGAGGGCAGCATCTTGAGGTTCAGCAGCAGGTGGCTCCACCAGGAGTGGTTGTCGCCGGTCCAGACGCCGCCGTACCGGTGCATCCCGATGCAGGAAGACCGGGAGAACAGCAGAAACCGTTTGCCCGGGGCAATGCTGGCCAGCCCCTCCGAGGCGGCCCGGGTCATGTTGTAGCCGTAGAGGTTGTGGACCTGGTCGTGGCGGACCATTTTGCCGTCCACCTTGTGATAAAAGCGGGCGTAGTCTTCCGGCGCATTGGACAGATTGAGCCAGCCGATGGCCTGGCCAAAATGATCGATGGTGCCGTCTTCATGGGGAACCGGCGGATGATCCAGCCGCTCGGCCAGCCCCTCCCGGGAGTAGAAGATGGCGGGCTCGTTCATGTCGTTCCAGAAGCCCTCGATGCCGCAGTCGGTCAGAGCCTTGTACTGGCTGCCGAACCAGGCCCGCGCCTCGGGGTTCAGCACGTCGGGGAAGTGGCTCCACCCCGGCCAGACGGTTCCCTCAAAATCGGTTCCGTCGGCCCGCTTGCAGAAGTAGCCCTTTTCCTTGCCCTCGTCGCAGACCGAATAGCCTGCTTCCTCCTTGACGCCGGCGTCGATGATGGGCACCAACCGGACGCCCTGCTCTTTCATCTTGGATACAAAGCCGGAAAAATCGGGGAAATTCTCCGGGTTGACGGTGAAGTCCTTGTAGTGGTCCATGTAGTCGATGTCCATGTACACCATGTCCAGGGGAATGTGGGCCTGGCGGTGTTTGGCAACCACCTCTTCAAAGTCGGCCTGGGTCTTGTAGCCGTAGCGGCTCTGGCCAAAGCCAAAGGCAAATTTGGGCGGGATGTAGCTGCGGCCGATGATGGCCCGGAACTGCTTGACCACATCGCAGGCGCTGTCGCCGGTGATGACGTAAAGGGCCAGGTCGGCCCGCTCACAGGTGACTTCCAGCCAATCCCTGCGGGTGAAGCCGATGTCAAACCGAATCCGGGCGGGATAGTCGAAGAACAGCCCCAGATTCTGCTGGCCCGAGATCACGATGAAGTTGTGGGCGGCGTACATTCGCTGCTTGTTTTCGGTGTGGAGGCCGTCGTCCACATTGTCGCTGACGTAGACAAAGCCCCGCTTGTTGATGCCGCGGTTGGCTTCGCCCAGGCCGTAGACCCGGTCGCCCTCCGCCAGGGGGCAGGCAAAGCAGAAGCCGGACTCGCTGGTTTTGACCGTTCCCACAGGGGGTTCGCCTTGGCTTGCAGGGATTGGTGCGACCACCGATTCGGTGTCAAAGGGAACACCATAGAGATACTTTTGAATCATACCGTTCTCCCAAATAAAAGTGACTGAGTGGTTGTTTTGTCAGACAGAGCGCCCCGTCTCCGGAGCGCTCTGAAAGAATATAAATTAGCAAGAATATAAATTAGCCCTTAACCGAGCCCACCACAATGCCGGAAACGAAGTACCGCTGCAGCAGGGGATAGATCAGCAGCAGCGGGATAACTGCAATAACGATCTTGGCTGCATTGAGGTTGGTGTTGCCCAGGGAGGCAGAATCCACCACGGCAGACAGATTGCCCTGCTTGATCAGATCTTCCACGTTGATCTGCAGACTCTGGATATAGGTCATCAGGGGATAATAGGCGGCTTTGGACATGTAGATCAGGCCGCTGTAGAAGTCGTTCCAGCTGCCCACAATGCTGAACAGGGATACGGTGGCCAGAACCGGCTTGGAAATGGGGATGAAGATCTTGGTCAGAACCTGGAGCGGGTTGGCGCCGTCAATGAAGGCGGCTTCCTCAAGCTCTTTGGGAACGGCAGCAAAGAAGTTCATCACCAGGATGACATTGAAGATGGGCACGGCTCCCGGCAAAACCAGGGCCCAGACGGTATTGAGCAGGCCGTAGGATTTGACAACCAGGAAGGTGGGGATCATGCCGCCGTTGAAAAGCATGGCAAAAATCATCAGGTTTGCATAGATGTTGCGGCCCCGGAACTGTGCGTTGGTTTTGGAGAGGGGATAAGCCATCAGTACGATCAGCACAAAGTTGATGATCAGGGCCAGCACAACCCGCTCCACCGAGATCAGGAAGGAGTGCCAGAACTGGGAGTCCTCTAGGATCTTCTTATAGGCTGCGGTGCTGAATCCCACCGGGATCAGCCCTACCATGTTGCCTTCCACTGCTGCAGAGGAGGAGAAGGAGATGGCAACAATGTTCAGCAGCGGCAGCAGACAGACTAGGCCCAGCAGAATAATAATGATGTAGATGATGACAGTGCGGAGTTTATCAACTTTCATTGCCAGACGGACCTCCTTAGAAAATTTTGCTGTCGGTGTACTTCTGAGCCAGCTTGTTGGCGCCGATCATCAGAACAAAGGCGATCACGGACTTCAAAAGGCCCACGGCGGTACCGAAGCTGTACTGCAGGCCCTGCAGGCCGACGCGGTACACATAGGTGTCCAGAATATCACCGGTGGCATAGACCGATGCGCTGTACAGGTTATAGACCTGGTCGAAACCGGCGTTCAGGATGTTGCCCAAATTCATGACGGCCATCAGGACGATGGTGGTGCGGATGCCGGGCAGGGTGACATGCCAGACCTTTTTCCACCAGGTGGCGCCATCGATGGAAGCAGCCTCGTAAAGGGTCGAGTCGATGGAAGTGATGGCTGCCAGATAGACGATGGAGCCATAACCGAACTCTTTCCAGGTGTCGGTCAGGATCAGCAGGGGCTGGAACAGGGAGTTGCTGCCCAGCCAGTTCAGCGAGGTGCCCAGCATTGCGTTGACGGAGCCGTCCAGGTTGAACAGATTCTTGACGACCAGAGCCAGCACAACCCAGGACAGGAAGTGAGGCAGGTAAACCACCGTCTGAACCGACTTTTTCAGGGTCCGGTTCTTGACCTCATTGAGCAGAATCGCAAAGGCGATGGACATGATGGTGGTAAGGACGATTTTGCCCAGGGCGATGATCAGGGTGTTGCGGAACAGCTCAAAGCTGTCTGGCATTTCGAACAGGTATTTGAAATGTTTGAGGCCCACAAAGTCAGAACCGAAAAACCCTTTGGCGGGTCTGTAGTCCTGAAAGGCCATGATGGCGCCGAACATCGGAACAAAGTTGAACAGAATCAGGAAGATGAAACCAGGGAGCATCATGCCGTGGTAATACAGTTGATAGGCCTGGTTTGCGTGGCTCTTTTTGACCTGATTTTTCATCCGTTTCCACCCCCTTTGTTACTGTGCAAAGTATTCCTGGACTTCCTGGGCGATTGCGTCGCCGCCCAGACGCTTCCATTCGCTGACAAAGGTATCGAAATAATCGATGGGCTGTGCGCCGGTCACGATTGCCACATAGGCCTCCAGCTCGGTCTTGTCCAGGGTTGCCTTTTTCTGCTCGCTGGTGGGGGTGGTGGGGGGATACTTGGGGGTGATCCATTCGGCGTTGCCATTCTTTTCCAGCGCATCGATGGATGCGCCCAGGCCGATGATGCGGGACTCATAGAAGTGCCAACCGCCCAGGGTTTCCTCAGTGACGTTCTGGGGATCCTTCAGGTAGTCCAGAATGGCCTGGGAAGAGCCTCTGTTCTCGGCAATGGTGGTTTCCTCAGGGGTCATCTCGCCGTTGATGACGGCCATGTGCTCGGTGTAGTAAATGGAGGGATTGTTGGAGGGCAGGACTTCCATGTAATAGGGACGGCCCTCGTTGTGTCCGCCGGCGTTGATGTAGGCGATGACCTCCGGCGCGGTTTCCGCGGTGGCGCGGGCCAGATCGTCATAGAGGATGTTCAGCATTTCCACTGCCACCTGGGGATACTTGCAGTCCTTGCTGACCACCAGGAACCGCTCGGCGGCGTTTTCGTGGTAGGCGTGGACGATGCCGTTGTCATCGGCCACCGTATAGGCGATGTACTCGGCCTCCGGCACCAGGGCCTTGACGCTGCTCAGACGCCAGTCGGGGATATGCCATGCGCCAAAGACGATGCCCAGCTCGTTGTTGATCATCATGGCGTTGATGTCATCGGTGGTGCGGGTGCCGAACTGGGGATCCAGGATGCCCTCCTCGTACCACTCGTTCATCTTGGCCCAGGCAGCTTTGACTTCGGGCGCCAGGGTGGACCAGCTCATGGTGCCGTCGGGGTTTTCGATCCATCGGTCGATGTAGCCGCCCATGGCGTTGGCGATGCACATGGCATCGCCGATATCATTGCCGGAAAAAGCCATGCCCACGGTGCTGTTGCCGCCGCCTACATTGGCGTCCACAAAGGCCTTGGCCACAGCGGCGATGTCATCCAGCGTGATGCACAGGTCGCCGTCGGGGTCGGGGTTGATGCCCAGCTTGTCCAGCCAGTCCTTGCGCATCCAGCACAGGACAGGGACGCTGTTGTCGGGGTTCGTGCCGGGAATACCCATCAGCCGGCCGTCAAAGGTTGCCATGCTCAGGCAGCGGCCGTCGTAGGAATCGTAGAGGCTCTTGATGTAGTCAGAGGCGTACTCCTCGTACACATCGGTCATGTCATAGGTCAGGCCGTTGTTCACCATCTCGACAAAGGTGTCGTAGCTGATGACGGTCATGATGTCGGGCAGTTCGCCCGAGGCGACGCAGGTGGCCAGCTGGTTGGTGAAAGCGTCACCGCCTGCTTCAAAGCTGTCCACCAGATCCACGTTGAGCTTGGATTCAATGTAACGGGTGTAGGCGTTGTCTTCAAAAGTCTGGCCTTCCGGGAACAGGGCAGCGGCAGAAGGTTCCGCAAAACGGCCCAAGGTGATGGTCAAGGTGTCCACATAGGCTCCGTTTTCGTCCTTGGCCACAGAAACGGCGGCAGATTCATCGCCGCCTCCGCAGGCGGTCAGTGCGGTGAGTGCACAGGCAACGGTGGCGGCCTTCAAAAACGATCTGCGCGAAATCTTTCTCATGATAAAATCCTCCACGATGTTCAGTCAGATTTTCCGGAATTCGTTTTTTGTCTGCTCCATCCAGGATACAAAAAACAAATCCTCTTCCAGTTTGTATATGTCTCGTTCTGACAGGCTGCGCAGCGTGTCTTTTTGACGAGCTCATTGTACAATACCGAAGAGGATTTGAAAAGGGTTTTGCGCAACGTTTCCTACGAAACTGATAAATGCCACAAGAATTATTTGTGGGTTTTGTGCAGATCTTGTGACCAGGGCGCGGCGTTGGGGGTTGATTCGCGCACCGAGTTGCGGCGGATCAGTTCAACAGGCTGAACGTAATTTTTACACTCCACCGGTTCCTGCCGAATCAGGCGCACCAGCAGTTCCACGGCGGCCTCTGCTTTGGCCGGGACGTTCTGACGCACTGTCGTCAGAGGGGGATGCATGAGTTCTGCATAGATGCAGTCGTCAAACCCGGTGACGGAGACCTGCTCCGGCACCTGTATGCCGTGGTCCTGCAGATAATTCATCACTTCCGCCGCATCATAGTCAGAGGCCAGGGCCACAGCCCTGGCCTGGACAAAGCGATCCAAATAGTGGCCGTACATGACACGGCGCAGAGAAAGATCCTCGGGGAGAAGAATATGGCGCTCTTCTCCACAGTCAATCCCGGCAGAGCACATCTGATGCTGAAATCCTTTCCAGCGGTAATGGTCTGCGCCGGTATCACACTCGGCGGCAAAGATGGCCTGGGTGTACCCGTTGTCCAGCAGATACTTTGCAATCATGGCGCCGCCGCCGAAATCATCCGTCCCCACGTTGACGTAGTGGTACTCCGCTTCGGGATAGGTGTCAATCAGGACCATATATTTGTTGAGTTGCCTGCGCAGCTGCTTGTATTTCTTTTCGTCCAGTCCCAGGACGACAAGACCATCCACATTCCATCGGGAGGCAATCTCTGCCACCCGGTCCGTATTTTGGTCCTGGCCATTGATCAGCATGACATAATATCCGTTTCGATGGGCTGTCTCTTCTACACCAGACAGAAGTTCTGCCACAAAGGTATCGCGCAGAGAAGGGATGCCGTGGACACAGTTGTAGCCCAGCACCAGTCCAATGATGCAGGACCCTTTGCGGGTCAGCTCACGGGAAGATGTATTCGGGACATAGCCCTCCTGGTTCAGAATTTCCGAAATTTTCCGGATCATTTCCTTGGAAACTTTTTTTGTGTTGCCGTGCAGCACATTGGACACTGTTGTCCGGCTTACACCAACTTGATCTGCAATATCCTGCAAACGCTTCATGGCTGTTCATCCGCTCCCTGTTTGATCAGTTGAAACACAAATGGTTTTCAACGTAATCATATCATATTTATACAGTAATTGCAATCCGAATGATCCTTTGATCTTCAATGAATTCTGAACTCAAATAAAGACTTTTTTGATATTGATACCCAGTAGTGCTTAACCATCTGTTTGCAGGATGATGAAAGCAAGAAAAATGCCTGCCTTTTCATAAGCCCGGCAGAATGAATGCAGCATAATGAAAATCGTTTTGATAGAAAATTGTGTGGAACATTCTGCCAATTTCATCATTTATAAAGGAGACGGAGACTTATCCCTGCAAGTCATCATTGGTTTGTGTAAACACAAAGAAGCGGCGGCTCTGAA
>OGFI01001259.1_pt1 | contig 13186 bp, 10 predicted proteins | sample 1570901 | NCBI WGS metagenome assembly OGFI01 (sample SAMEA2582018, study PRJEB24529) | metagenome | biome: Human gut stool | place: China | collected 2011 | reverse complement strand
TGAGGAGAAACTTGCAAAAGCTGTATTGACTCAGGTTTCTCCTCAGTAATGATTGACGGTTCACATCTTCCATATGAAGAAAATGTTGCTTTGACAAAGAAAGTTGTTGAGTATGCTCACCAATTCGATGTTACAGTAGAAGGCGAACTTGGCGTATTGGCTGGTGTAGAGGATGAAGTATCTGCAGAGCACCACACATATACTAACCCCGAAGAAGTTATTGACTTTGCTACCCGTACAGGTTGCGATTCTTTGGCTATTTCTATCGGTACTTCTCATGGTGCATACAAATTTAAACCTGAACAATGCCATATAGATCCTGTGACAGGCCGTCTGGTTCCTCCTCCTTTGGAATTTGCTGTATTGGATGCTGTGATGGAGAAACTCCCAGGATTCCCTATCGTACTTCATGGTTCTTCTTCAGTACCTCAGGAAGAAGTTGACACAATCAACCAATTCGGTGGTAAGCTGGAAGCTGCTATCGGTATTCCGGAAGATCAGTTGCGTAAAGCTGCTAAGTCTGCTGTTTGTAAAATCAATATCGACTCAGACTCTCGTTTGGCTATGACTGCTGCTGTTCGTAAGGTGTTTGCTGAGAAACCGGCTGAATTTGACCCGCGTAAATATCTGGGTCCGGCTCGTGACAACATGGAAAAACTTTACAAGCACAAAATCGTTAACGTGCTTGGTTCTGAAAACAAATTGGCTCAATTGGACTGATAAGGTTAATCTGATTATAAAAATAGGGAGTGCATTTTAATGCACTCCCTATTTGTTTTTAGGTACGGACTTTATGGATTATCCGTGTCTATTTAGTCCGTACCTGATTTATGTCAAACTTGAATTTATTTACAATTCGATGATCAGGGATTCACGCGCTTCCATCTTCAACTCTTTTTCAAAGAGAATTGTTTTGCCGCTTAGAATATCTTTTCCTTGTTTCTTGTCTTTCAAAATTTCTTTGTAGAATTTTAAAGGAACGGTGGTTTCTGAATCTGTACCGTTCAGCATTACGAAAACAATTTTGCCCTCATACTGACGAGCATAGGCATATACGCCGTTTTGTACCATAAACTGAGTCATACTGCCTTTGGCAATCACATCGTTTCCTTTACGCCAATTCAGTATTGTTTTGTAGAAATTGTAGCAATCGTTTTGAATTTTGCTGCGGCCTTCGGCTATCAGTGCGGTTTTTTTATCGTCTGCCCAGCCGCCGGGGAAGTCTTTACGAACATAACCGTCGCTCTTGCTCTTTACGCCGTTCATCATAATCTCCGTTCCGTAGTATAATTGCGGAATGCGTCGGGTGGTGAGCAACAGGGTAGAGGCTTGTTTCAGCATCGGAAGGTTTTCGCCTTCACCCAAAAAGCGGTCGGTGTCGTGATTCTCGATGAAAGCGAGTACCGATTCCGGATTCGGATAAAGAAAATCATATACGAAACTGTTATACACTCGGTCTAATCCTTTAAACCAAGTTTCTGTTTCCTCCGTTTTGGCAATGTTGATTTTATCATAGAAACTGAAATCCATTACCGTCTTCAGATTGCTGTTTTTAGGAGCGGACAGTTTGGAGTCCTTTTGCCACCATGCGGTATATGCCGGTTCGGTTACCCATGTTTCGCCTACGGTGTTATAGTTAGGGTATTCTTCATTCAACTCTTTCATCCAATTGCTCATGGCATCATAATCGGCATAGGGGTAAGTATCCATACGGATACCGTCTATGTCGGCATATTCAATCCACCAGAAACTGTTCTGAACGAGATAACGGTATACATGCGGGTTCTTTTGGTTGAGGTCGGGCATGGCGGTTACGAACCAACCGTCATTCATCTGGCTGAAATCGTATTTCGAAGCATAAGGGTCTACGTGGGGAGTCAGTTTGAAGGATGTCTGCACAAAGTTATTTTCATGGTCGGGGTTGTTGAACCAATCTTTGCAAGGCATGTCTTTTATCCATATATGCTCTACACCGCAGTGGTTGAAAATCATATCCATTACGATTTTAATGCCGCGTGTATGAGATTTTTCGATGAGCTGCTTATACTCTTCATTGCTGCCGAAGCGGGGATCTACTTTATAATAATCGGTGGTGGCATAGCCGTGGTAGGAACCGCCGGTCATGTTGTTTTCCAATACCGGAGTAAACCACAAGGCGGTTACGCCCAAATCGGAAAAGTAATCAAGGTGCTGTTCGATACCTGCGAGGTCGCCGCCATGACGAGCATTTGGGTCGTTGCGGTCTACCTTATATTCTGCCATGCCTGCTATTTGGTCGTTGCCCGGGTTGCCGTTGGCAAAACGGTCGGGCATTAACAGATAGAGTGCATCGGATGCATCGAAACCTTTGTGCTCGCAGCCTTTTTTGGCACGTGCCTTTAACTCATATTCTTTGACGAACTTTTTCTTGCCTTGCGTGAAGGTGAGTGGCATTTTACCGGGTTTCACATTTTTATCCAGTCTGAGGTAGACCAGCAGGTAATTATTGCTTTCCAATTTGACTGTGCTGCTCAGTGAGACGCCGGGATAGTTGACAGATACCGTTGCATTGCCGATGCCTTCACCATATACCATTAGCTGAAGTTCGGGGTTTTGCATACCAGTGTACCAAAATGGTGGATCGATTTTGTTTACGTTCATAGCTGCGTACGTACTGAGGGAAAGTAGGAGTGTTCCTAAAATGAAGAATACTTTTTTCATGATATTAGCTTTTCGTTATTTTCTCCGCTAAATTAAAAAAAATAGCGGAGAAGGCTGTTACCTCTCCGCTATTATCCTTTATGCAGGTTATGCAAACGTTTTCACTGCTTACATCAGGAATCCCAACAGAATACCGGCAGCTACTGCTGAGCCGATAACGCCCGCTACGTTCGGACCCATGGCATGCATCAACAGGTAGTTGGTTGGATCATATTCCAAACCTACTACTTGAGAGATACGTGCGGAGTCAGGCACTGCAGATACGCCTGCATTACCAATCAGCGGATTAATCTTGTTGCCTTTCTTCAGGAAGATATTGAATATCTTCACGAAGATTACACCGGAAGCGGTTGCGATGATGAATGAGAATGCACCCAGACCAAAAATCCACAATGAGTCTGTAGTCAGGAATTCGGATGCTTGTGTGGAAGCACCTACAGTCAGACCAAGCAGAATCGTGATGGTATCAATCAGCGGACCGCTGGCTGTGTTAGCCAGACGGCGGGTTACACCACTCTCTTTTAGTAAGTTACCGAAAAATAGCATACCTAACAAAGGCAAACCGGACGGAACAAGGAAACAGGTAAGTAACAGACCGATAATCGGGAACATTACTTTTTCCGTATGAGAAACTGCACGTGGCGGTTTCATGCGGATAAGACGCTCGTTCTTGCTGGTCAGCAGACGCATGATAGGCGGTTGGATTACCGGTACTAATGCCATGTAGGAATAGGCGGACACGGCAATTGCACCCATCAGGTTGGGAGCCAGTTTGGACGAAAGGAAAATGGCTGTCGGACCGTCGGCACCACCGATGATACCGATAGCACCAGCTTGCATCGGATCGAATCCGATAGCCAAAGCAGTCATATATGCACCGAAAATACCGAATTGTGCGGCAGCACCGACTAGCATCAGCTTCGGGTTAGAGATTAGAGCGGAGAAATCCGTCATAGCTCCGATACCCAGGAAAATAAGTGGCGGATACCAACCGGAAGTTACCCCTTGATACAGAATGTTAAGTACAGACCCTTCCTCATAGATACCGACTTTTAATCCGGCTTCCATATTGAAAGGGATATTACCGATCAGCATACCGAAACCGATAGGAATCAGCAACATCGGCTCAAATTCCTTGGCTACAGCCAAGTATATGAAGAATAAACCTACCAAAATCATTACCACATGTCCTACCGTTGCATTGGCAAAACCTGTATAAGTCCAGAAGTCGGCAAGGTTGTTTCCTAAAAATGTGATAAATTCTCCCATATTATTCAATAATTACAAGGTCAGTACCTTCGAGTACGGATTCTCCTTTACTAACATTAATAGCGGTAATTTTACCGTCTTTGTCGGCATTGATATTGTTCTCCATTTTCATGGCCTCCAGGATAATGATAACCTGGCCTTTCTTCACGGTATCACCCACATTGACTTTGATGTCAAGGATAACACCTGGCAGCGGAGATTTTACACCTGACTTGCCTGTTGAAGCAGCAGCCGGTTTTACAACTGGAGCAGTCGGGGCAGCTGGGGCTGCACTAACAGGGCGTACTACCGGTTTGACTGCAACTTTCGGAGCTTTTTCCATTTCTACTTTGTAGGGAGTACCGTTCACTTCTACGTGAGCGATGTTGTCTTCAATATCTCCAATAGTAACTTTATATGCGTTACCGTTGATTTTGTATTTATATTCTTTCATCGTTTTATCTTTATTAAAGGTGACTTTACTTTCTCTGAGGGGTTTCACGCAACGTGTAAATCTTTGAACTCCAAGGTGAATAGCTGCGTTTTACGCGGGTAATGGTGAGTACGGTGTCTTCCACATCGTGTACATCACTCTGCATTTCGTGCAATGCCAGGGAAATGGCTGCGAATACTTCACCCGGTGCTTCTCCCAGTTGTTTTTCTTTAGCCTCTTTTTTATCGGTAATGCCCTTAGCGCGCATTGCGTTACGTTTGCTGAGGTTTACAGAAATCTTGCCTATAATCTTGAAAGAGATATAAAGAAGGAGTAATCCGGAAAATACTACACTCATGGCGGAAATAGCCATACCGATACCTATACTGTCATGCTCTTCAAACTTCTCCATTTTAGCATTGCTGTCAATGGTTTTGTTATTGGTGCTTGGAGTTACATACTTATCGGACGCATCTCCTTTTACTTCCCATTCCGGAGTGGCATCACTGACACGTGCATAAGATTGGTTGGCTTGTAATGTTCCGGCGGGTACCACAATCTGGTCCAGTAATTTCTTGCCGGAATCGTATAAGCCGATCCAATTGGCGTTCTGGCTGTCTAACTTAAAGTTGGTATGGAAAGTACCGCGATTAGGTTCTCCGTCTGCCCAAAACAGCGCGTGCTGACGAGGTTTTACCAAAGTCAGGACATCACCTTTCGGGATGAAATAGGTAGCGGTGTCACCCGGTTGGCTGCTGAATTTCAGATAGCAACCTGCAAGGTCGGCGCTGCCATATGATTTGTTGAATATCTCAATCCATGCGCTGTGAACACCGTAATCATCCTGAAAGTTGCTTTCGTTGGTGATAAGCACTTCATTCAGCAACAGTTTAGAGTTTGACTCCTTTTCTCCACAAGAAGAACAGAACCCTAGCACCAGCATCAATGAAAGGAATATTCCGATTTTTGTTTTATTCATAAATTTGAGTTTTTATTTTTTAATTCTCAACTGTTAATTCTCAATTCTTAAAGAGGAATATTACCATGTTTCTTGGCCGGGTTGGTCAATTTCTTGGTTTGCAGTTGTTGCAGGGCGCGGATAATGCGGAAACGCGTGTTGCGCGGTTCGATAACATCATCGATATAGCCATACTTGGCTGCATTGTAAGGATTGGCAAACAGTTTGGTATATTCAGCTTCTTTTTCAGCTAGGAACTGAGCCGGATTTTCTTGCTCTTTGGCCTCGCGTGCATACAGAACTTCTACCGCACCTGCACCACCCATAACTGCGATTTCAGCAGTAGGCCATGCATAGTTCATGTCACCACGAAGTTGCTTACAGCTCATTACGATGTGCGAACCGCCATAGGATTTGCGTAGGGTGATAGTAACTTTAGGTACGGTAGCTTCACCGTAGGCATACAGCAATTTGGCACCGTGCAGGATAACACCGTTGTACTCCTGACCGGTTCCGGGAAGGAAGCCCGGTACATCTACCAAAGATACGATAGGAATATTGAAAGCATCGCAGAAACGGACGAAACGTGCACCCTTTCGAGAAGCGTTGCTATCAAGTACACCTCCGGTGAAACGGGCAAAACCGATAATGATATTCTTGGAATAGTCTTTCTGAATTTCAAGGAACTCTCCGTTGTCAACGATAGCACCGATAACTTCGTACATATCGTAAGGCTTGTTCGGATTGTCAGGGATAATATCGTTCAGAGAATCTTCCAGACGGTCGATGGGATCTGTACAATCTGTGTAAGGAGCTTCTTCCAAATTATTTTGAGGGATGTAGCTCAGTAATTTGCGGATAAGTGCAAGACCTTCCTCTTCGGTCTTTGCAGTGAAGTGAGTTACACCGGATTTGGTAGAGTGTACGCTTGCACCACCCAAATTTTCCTGGCTGACATCTTCTCCGGTTACGGTCTTTACCACTTTCGGACCAGTAAGGAACATGTAGGACGTTCCTTCCATCATTAGTGTAAAGTCAGTCAGGGCAGGAGAATAAACCGCACCACCGGCACAAGGACCGAAGATACCGGAAATTTGGGGAATAACGCCGGAAGCAAGAATATTGCGTTGGAAAATCTCGGCATATCCGGCTAAAGCATTGATACCTTCTTGAATACGTGCACCACCCGAGTCATTGATACCGATGCAGGGAGCACCCATCTTCATTGCTTGATCCATGATTTTGCAAATCTTCAAAGACATGGTTTCCGACAATGAACCGGCAGAAACAGTGAAATCCTGTGCGAAAATGTAGACCAAGCGACCGTCGATGGTACCGCAACCGGTAACCACACCGTCGCCGGGGTAGTGTTTCTTTTCCATACCGAAATTCGTACATCTGTGCTCAACAAACATGTCCATTTCTTCGAAACTTCCTTCATCGAGTAACATTGCTATACGCTCGCGAGCTGTATATTTCCCTTTCTCATGTTGCTTTGCAATCGCTTTTTCACCACCACCAAGACGCGCAGCCGTACGGCGGTCAATAAGCTCTTTAATTTTCTCAAGTTGATTACTCATATTCTTTATTTATGATTTATGATTTCAGATTTATGTTTTCGGATTTATGATTTCAAACCATAAATCTTTATTCTCCTTTTTCGCAAAGTTCCGTCAATACGCCGAGTGTGGATTTCGGATGCAGGAATGCGATGTTCAAGCCTTCCGCACCTTTACGGGGAGCTTTGTCAATCAGGCGGATACCTTTTCCTTCAACTTCTGCGAGAGCGTTTGCCACTCCGTCTTCCACAGCAAATGCCAAATGGTGCATACCGCCGTTACCGTTGTTCTTTTCGATGAATTTGGCAATGGTGCTTTCGGGAGAAGTGGGTTCGAGCAACTCAATTTTCACGTCACCTACTTTCAAGAAAGCGGTTCTTACCTTTTGATCTTCTACGGTTTCAATGTTGTAGCATTTCAAACCTAATACATTTTCGTAGTACGGAAGTGCTTCTTCAATGCTTTTTACAGCAATGCCTAAATGTTCAATGTGCGAAATTTTCATAACAGTTTTTATTAATGTTGGTATTCAATTCCAAATTTTTAAAATCAGCAGTACAAAGAAAGATATTTCTACTTGAATAAAGAAATTTTTCGCCAATTAATTATAAAGGTATTTCTTCTTAAAATGATTTTATAATTGAGACAACCGGTCGTTATTTTATCTATTGATGGTATTCGTTTTTTGTTATAAAAGAGATTCAAAAGCTTTTTTTGTTATATCTTTGTCAGTAGAATTTCAATCGGACAAATATTATGTCACATTTAGCTCCCTTGATCGCCGATTTGGCATTGATACTGATTTGCGCCGGAATAATGACGCTATTATTTAAAAAACTGAAACAACCGTTAGTCTTGGGGTATGTCGTTGCAGGCTTCTTGGCCAGTCCTCACATGGCTTATACCCCTTCGGTGATGGATACGGCAAACATACAGACTTGGGCGGACATCGGCGTTATTTTCTTGCTGTTTGCTTTGGGGCTGGAGTTTAGCTTTAAGAAAATAGTCAAGGTGGGGGGAGCTGCTATAATCGCTGCTTGTACAATTATATTCTGTATGATATTGTTGGGCGTGGCAGTTGGCACGGCTTTCGGATGGAAACGGATGGATTGCATTTTCTTGGGCGGTATGATAGCCATGTCTTCCACTACTATTATCTATAAGGCATTTGATGATTTGGGCATGCGCAAGAAAAAGTTTACCGGGCTGGTGCTCAGTGTGTTGATTTTGGAAGATATTCTTGCCATTGTCCTGATGGTTATGCTGTCTACCATGGCAGTCAGTCATAATTTTGAAGGGACGGAAATGCTGGGCAGTATAGCAAAACTGTTATTCTTTCTTATATTGTGGTTTGTGGTCGGCATCTATTTGATTCCTGTTCTGTTGAAAAAATGTCGGAAGCTGATGAGTGAGGAGACTTTGCTGATTGTATCGCTCGGGCTTTGTTTCGGTATGGTTGTGCTTGCTGCCCATACGGGATTTTCAGCAGCGTTCGGCGCTTTTATCATGGGGTCTATTCTGGCTGAAACGGTAGAGGCGGAAAGTATTGAACGTCTGGTTAAGCCGGTAAAAGATTTATTCGGTGCCATATTCTTTGTATCTGTAGGTATGATGGTAGACCCTTTGATGATAGTAGAATATGCGGGTCCTATTGTTGTCATCACATTGGCGGTTATTGTCGGGCAATCGTTGTTCGGCACATTGGGAGTATTGCTTGCAGGGCAGCCGCTTAAGACGGCTATGCAATGCGGATTCAGTTTGACGCAGATTGGAGAATTTGCTTTTATCATCGCTTCTTTGGGAGTGTCTTTGCATGTAACAAGTCATTTTCTGTATCCTATAGTGGTGGCTGTATCTGTCATTACTACCTTTCTTACCCCTTATATGATTCGTTTTGCAGAGCCGGCTTCCAATTTTGTCGATACGCATTTGCCGGAACGGTGGCAGAAATTTTTGCTGCATTATGCTTCCGGTTCGCAGACTGTGAATCATGAGAGTTTATGGAAGAAACTGATATTTGCTTTGTTGCGTATTACGGTGGTTTATTCCATTGTAAGTGTGGCGGTGATTGCTATCGCATTCCGCTTCCTTGTACCGTTTTTCAAGGGAAACTTGCCTGGGATTTGGGGCTCTTTATTGTCTGCTTTGGTCATTGTTCTGTTTATTTCTCCTTTTCTGCGAGCCATCATGATTAAGAAAAACCATTCGGTAGAATTCGTAACATTGTGGCGCGACAGTCGGGGAAATCGCGCTCCATTGGTAGCTACTATTGTGCTGCGAATTCTGTTGGCAGTTTCTTTTGTGATGTTTGTAATAGCCGGACTGTTTAAACTGTCGGTTGGTCTTGTCTTTGGAGTTGCGGTACTGCTGGTTATAGTGATGATACTTTCCAGACAGTTGAAGCGGCAGTCTATAATGATTGAACGTACTTTTTTTCAGAATTTGCGGTCGCGGGATATGCGTGCGGAATATTTGGGCGAGAAGAAGCCTGAATATGCAGGCCGTCTGCTTTCGCGTGATTTGCATTTGACGGATTATGAGATTCCCGGGGAATCGGCTTGGGCAGGCAAGACGCTGGCGGAGTTGAATTTTGGCAAGCGTTATGGGGTGCATGTCGTTTCTATTCTTCGTGGACGCAGGCGGATAAATATTCCCGGTGCTTCTGTGCGTCTTTTTCCTTTAGATAAGATACAGGTTATTGCTACTGATGAAGAATTGAATGTGTTTGGTGAGGAAATGAATAAGCTTTCAACGATAGCTGCGGACGCCGTGGAAAAAAGTGAGATGATACTGCGTCAGTTGCGTATCGATGCAAATTCCCCGTTCTTGGGTAAAACATTGAAAGATGCAGGCATACGCGAGAAATACCACTGCCTGATTGTTGGAGTGGAGCGAGGAGGGGAAACTTTGCATGCTCCTGACGTGCACGAGCCTTTTGTCGAGGAGGATGTAGTATGGATTGTCGGTGAGAATGTCGATGTGTACAAATTGGTCGGTGAAAATGATGAGAATGTCGACCTGTGATATTGGAATAACGGTTATCTTTGCTTTACGAACATAAACTTTAAAAAAGAAATATCATGAAAAGTGATCCGAAAGACTGTCTGTACTGTCAGAATAATGAAACGTTGCATAATCTGATGATTGAGATTGCGCAGCTTAGTGTGTCACGTGTCTTCCTTTTTAAGGAACAAACTTATCGCGGGCGCTGCCTTGTGGCTTACAAAGACCATGTCAATGACTTGAATGAACTAACGGATGAGGAACGCAATGCTTTTATGGCTGATGTTGCCCGTGTGACTCGTGCCATGCAAAAAGCTTTTAATCCGGAAAAGATTAATTATGGTGCGTATTCAGACAAATTATCTCATCTTCATTTTCATTTGGCGCCGAAATATGTAGATGGTCCCGATTATGGTGGTACTTTCCAGATGAATCCGGGAAAGGTGTATCTGACGGATGTCGAATATCAGGAATTGGTTGAAGCGGTGAGAAGCAAACTTTGAAAGAGAATGAAGTATAAAGTATAAATTGGCAATGAGCATGATTTATGAATGACAAATGGTTATGTAATATCATAGCATAGCCATTTATACCTTATACTTCGTATTTTATATTTTATTTAAAATTTTGTCCATTACCCAGTTTGTCAGTGTTGCGCTTTCGCCATCGCAGTTACAGATTGATTTGCCAAGTAAATGGTCTACAACAGCTTGAATAAGCGGTTGCTGGACGTAAATGGGGTTTTCTACAGGGATTTCTTCCCTTCCTCGTTCGGTGTGTAAGGCTATGGGATCATAGGTAAATACAGAAAAGCATATCATACCTTTGTCTCCGATGATTTCGATACGGTCTTCACGTGCAGACTCATGTGCAACGAAACACCACGAGCCGCTGCCTACCAGGCCGCTGTCAAATTGGAAACAGGCACTGAGGGTATCCTCTGCAGAATATAGTCCGCCACGGTTGCTCTTGTATCCGTTGGCTTCAAGAATATATCCGAACATATCTTGCAGTATGTCTATCTGGTGTGGAGCCAAATCATAAAAATAACCGCCACCGGCGATATCGGGCTGTACACGCCAGGGTAGGTTCTCCTTGTTATAGTCCAGATCGCGGGGTGGCTGGGCAAAGCGAATTTGTATATTGATGACATTTCCGATGGCCCCTTCTTCCACCAATGACTTTACTTTCAGGAAATAAGGAAGATAACGGCGGTAATAGGCTACAAAACAAGGTATGCCGGTTTCTTGGGAAATACGGTTGATACGGCAACACTCTTCATAAGTCACTGCCATCGGCTTTTCTATGTATACCGGTTTGCCGGCTTTCATGGACATAATGGCATATGTGGCATGGGAAGAGGGTGGGGTGGCAATATATACGGCATTTACGTCTTCATCATTAATCAGTTCCTGTGCATCATTGTACCATTTGGCAATGCCTCTTTCTTTGGCATAAGCTTTGGCTTTGGAGATATCCCGACTCATCACAGCTACCACTTCGGAGTGTTCAATTTTCTGAAATGCAGGTCCACTTTTGTATTTGGTCACTTCTCCGCAGCCGATAAATCCCCATTTTATTATTTTCTCACTCATACTTGTATATTATTCTTCAAAGTCGAAATCAAAATCAAAGTCATCCACGAATTCAGGCGCAGTGAAGTCTTCCAGTTCACGGCGATCCTTTTTGGTGGGGCGTCCCGTTCCCTTAGCGCGGTTGATAAATCCGCTGATTTTGCTTATTTCCAACAGTTCATATTGCTCTGGGGCGGTTATGTTCTCCATCATTTCGGGAACAAGCTTGGCGCCTACACGCTTTTCAATAGTCTGTAGTACTTTGAAAGAATAGGTAACCGGCGGTTTGCGTACTTGTATTACATCTCCCGGCTTCACCATTCGAGCTGCCTTTGCAAGTGCACCATTGATACTGATACGTCCTTTTTTGCAGGCTTCGGCTGCAATTGTACGTGTCTTGAATATGCGTACAGCCCACATCCATTTGTCTATTCTTGCTTCACTCATTTCTTGTTGAACTGATTCATTGTAATGTCTATACCGGCGAGACAGAAACTTTTAATGATTTCGCCTGCTGTTTTCAGGCGTTCATCCATTGTTTTCCAGTCTTCGTCCGTAAAGTGTCCCAAAACGAAATCCACTTGTCCGCCGCGGGGAAAATCATTACCGATACCAAAACGCAGGCGGGCATAGTTTTGGGTACCTAATGTGGCTGCAATATGTTTCAGTCCGTTATGTCCCGCATCGCTTCCTTTCCCTTTCAGCCGCAGGGTGCCGAAAGGTAGTGCCAAATCATCTACTACAATCAGTACGTTTTCCAACGGAATGTTCTCTTTTTGCATCCAATAGCGTACGGCATTTCCACTCAGATTCATGAAAGTAGACGGTTTCAGCAATATCAGTTGGCGTCCTTTGACCGACATGGTAGCTGTAAAACCATAGCGTCCGTCATTAAAGGTTATTCCGGCTGCTTGAGCTAAAGCATCTACTACCATGAAGCCTATATTATGGCGGGTTTCGTGATATTTGGGACCGATATTGCCTAAACCGGCAATTAGATATTTCATTTTTATATACTTGGCTTTAATGATAATTCAGATAAAAAGAGAGGAACGCGGATTATCGCAGTTGTCCGCGGATATGAAATCTGCGTCGTCTGCGTTAATCCGCGTTCCGGAATATCTCGTTTGCTTACTAAGAAAGCGCCGATTAGTTGTTTGCAGCAGCTGCAGCAGCACCTCTTGCGGCACGAGTCAGCTTAACAGCACATACAACGGCTTCTTTAGCATTCAACAGTTCCAAACCTTCGTAGCTTAATTCACCTACTTTTACCGTTTTGCCCAATCCCAAATGAGATACATTGACAATCAGTTTTTCAGGAATAGCGTTGTACAAAGCTTTAACTTTCAGTTTACGCATCTGCAGAGTCAGCTTACCACCGGCTTTCACACCTTCTGCCAGACCTTCCATTTGTACGGGAACTTCCATTACGATAGGTTTAGTTTCATCAATCTGATAGAAGTCAACGTGCAGGATAGTATCTTTTACCGGGTGGAATTGAATATCTTTCAAGATAGCATTTACTTTCTTGCCATCGATAATCAGGTCAACCACGTAGATGTGCGGAGTATAAACCAAATTGCGCAGACCTTCTGCCGGTACAGTGAAATGGACGTTTTCACCTGCCCCGTAGAGTACGCAAGGTACACCGTTGTCTTTACGAATAGCTTTCAAAGCTCTTGCTTGTTCCGAAGAACGTTCTGCAATAGTT
>OGFI01001246.1_pt1 | contig 13282 bp, 8 predicted proteins | sample 1570901 | NCBI WGS metagenome assembly OGFI01 (sample SAMEA2582018, study PRJEB24529) | metagenome | biome: Human gut stool | place: China | collected 2011 | reverse complement strand
ACGTTATTAAGATTATAAAAGATGAACCATCAGATCATAAAACAATAAATGAAGATGCAACAGGAGATATTGTAAATCAAAGTAAATATGACAATTTAGGACTAGAATTAGAATACCGTAGTGAAGATATAATGTAAATAACAAAAGTAAAATATTTATAACTATTTCGTCAGGAAAAGTTACTAAAATAGTTATAAGTTATGGACATTTAAATTAATACAATTTATAAGAGTAATTAATTATAAAGAGAGAAGTTTAAATTCTCTCTTTTGTTTTATGTGTCAATATAGATAAAGCCTTTGATAAATTTTAGTATGTTTCTTTTTTGAATTTGGAGATTATCAAAAAGCTTCATTGATATTGACATTTTTTGAAAAATAAAAAAATGTTGACTCATAAAAGTAATTAATATAAAATCAAGTAAAAGAGGAGGAAACAAAAAAGCAATGTTGAAAGTTAATGAAAATAAAATTAAGAAAGAATATAGTATAAAAGTAATTAGGAAAAAGAATAGAACACTAAAAAAAAGTGAAAAAAATATATTTTTGTGCTTTTTAAAAGCTTACTGTTACAAAAGAAGAAAGTTGATATGTAAAATATAAAAATAAATAAAGGAGGATATTTATGAAAAAGAAAAATTTTTTAATAGTTTTATCAATGATAATGTTATCGTTGATTTTATTTGGAAGTGTAGTAGAGGCTGATAAAAAACAGTCAGTTAATTTATCGATTTCTGTTAATTCAACTGCAGTAAAAAAAGGTGACGAAGTAGAACTTAGTATTAGCGGAACAAATATACAATCAAATGATATATATGCAATATCAGGCATTTTAGAATATGATAAAAATGTATTAGAAATAATAAGAGATGAAAGAGAAGAAAACATTGCGAAAACAGAAGTAGATAGTAATTGGGTTTCTGGTATAGTATTAATACAAGATTCTAAAATTTCAGCTATAACAACTAATCCAAATGATGGAAAAATAATGAAAATAAAATTTAAAGTATTGAAGAATGTTGAAAGTACAGAAGTCAAATTAAATAATATAATTGCCCAAAATTCAAAAGATGAAGATATAACAGTTAATAGTGAAAGTTTAAAATTACAGGGAAGAGAAAATATAAATGTTAAAATCCTAATAGTTGCTGTAGTGATTATATTAATAATTGTGATAGTAGTTATAATAATATTAAAAAGAAGAAAATAATGATGAAAAAATAAAACATATCTATATAGATATGTTTTATTTTTTGAAGAGCGTCAATGGTTGTCAGTGGGGACGGTTCTTTTTGACAACTTTAAAGCTACATCCAAAATGTATGCCTAAAGTTGTCAAAAAGAACCGTCCCCACTGACAACCATTGACACAACCATTTTATGTTCTAAGCAGACTAAACCATTTCTTTATAAGCAAAGCACTCATATTCATAAAATTATTTTTCCCAATATCCCTATCACTCACAATATCAACTTTGCCAACTAATTCAGTGTCTAAATAATAGCAAATTTCACCTATTTTTTGTCCTTGGCTTATTGGAGCTGTTAATGTGTCAGGAATATTCACTTGTTGTGATATTCTTGATTCTTGACCTTTTGATACAAGACAACATTTATCTTCAGAAAAGACAGCATTTACAGTATTTTCAACACCTTTTTCAACAGAAACAGTTTTTACAATATCATTTGCTTTTGCAAGCTCAGAAGAGGAATAGTTATTGAAACCATAGTCAAGTAAAGCTTTGGCTTCTGAAAATCTTAAAGCTGTTGTAGGAGCTTTCATTATTACTGCAATCAAACTTAAATTGTTACGAGTTGCACTTGCAGATAAATTATATAAAGCAAGACTTGTAGATCCAGTTTTTAATCCTGTACATCCTTCATAATTTCGTACTAATTTATTAGTATTAACAAGTTCAGATTTTCCATCACGAATACTATCCATCCAAATTGTAGTATATTTTGTAATATTAGGATGTTTAGTTAACAGTTCTCTAGACATTACCGAAATATCGTAAGCACTTGTTACATGACCATCTTCATCAATACCATGACAATTTTTAAAATGCGTATCATTCATTCCAAGCTCTTTGGCTCTTTCGTTCATTTTAGCAACGAAAGCATCTGTGCTTCCACATAAATATTCTGCCATTGCAACAGTACAATCATTAGCAGAAACAACACACATACATTTAATCATTTCATTAACTGTTAAAGTTTCAGAAGGTGTAAGCCATATTTGAGACCCACCCATAGAGCTTGCATTTTCACTGCAAGGAACTTTATCTTCTAAAGAAATTTGACCAGAATCTAATGCTTCCATAATTAATAGAATAGACATAACTTTAGTAACACTTGCTGGACGAAGTTGCTCGTGGCTGTTATGTTCATATAATACCTGACCAGAGTTTTGGTCAATTAAAATTGCTGCACCAGATTGTAAGTTAAGAGCGTTATTTGGTGTAATTGGTTCAGAAGTACTAGTAGAAGTTTCAAGCGAATCTGGTGTTGTAGACCATTTGTACGTATCTGCACTAAATACTATAATATTATAATTAAATAAGACACTTAAACCTATAAACAAATATAATGTTTTTAGTGTGAACTTTTTTATATACATTTAATGTTACCTCCAATAAAAAAAATTCATCTTTAATAAAATATATTAAAAAATGTTTTAAAAATGTCTAAAAAATTATTTTACAGAAACAATTTTTATGCTTACTTTTTTGTTATCTGTGCTAGCATAAATTTTTATTGTATTAGAAGTATTATTAACAAATTTTAAATCTTTACTACCATAAGAAACTGCAGCATCTTTTCCTTCAGGAACATAATTAACTTTTTTTCCATGAGGATGTCGCTCTGTAACTTTAAAGTCAGAAACTTTAAGAATAGCATTATATAAAGTAGAGCTAACTTGACAATTTCCACCACCTAATGCTTGAGTAACTTGCTTGTCTACAATAACATCTGCTTTTTTATATCCTTTTTCTTCAGTTGCTTTACCAACCGTTTGACAAAAAGAGAAACTCTTACCAGATTCAACAGTAGTTTCATTTAATTTAGAACAAGTTATTTGAATATTATTCAATCTATTAGAAGCCTTAGATTTAATTGTAGTAGAAAATTCAGCCAAAACAGTTTCAACAGGCTCACTCTTAGCAGGAGGTTCAGTAGGCTGAGGTTCTTGAACAACATTTTGATCAGTTTCATTTTCCGGTACAGTATTATTATTTTCATTAACAGATTGCTCATTAGAAACACTACCAGTTCTGCCAACTTGTAAATTTTGATTAACATTATTATCATTTTTAGAAACCGTATTACACCCAGCCAAAACAACCAAAGGAATAGCAAGCAAAAAAATAAAACATAATTTTTTCATAAAAAAATCTCCTTGTGAAATAATAATTTATAAAATTAGTATAAATAAAAATAAAAAAAATATACAAAAAAATCAAAATAGCAAAAAAACGGGGACGGTCCTGAAAGGAGAAAAACAGGGACGGTCCTGGAAAGAGAAAAACAGGGACGGTCCTGGAAGAAAAAATTAGGGACGGTCCTGAAAGGAGAAAAGCATAGATGATCCTTGATGAAAATAAAGCTTATATTAAATATTTATATTCAAGGACCGTCCCATTTTTGCAAAAAAAAGGTTTACATATTATATAAAATGGAGTATAATGCTGATTATTATTTTTAATAGGAGATGATGTTGTATGATGGAAAATATGAATCCAACAAATGTTGCTGAATCAGCTGAAAGACAGTTGTTGGCATTAAAAAAATCTCAAGATAAGAAAATTAAGGAAGTACAAGATGAAAGAGCGTATATTGTATCTCTTAGACGAACTTTATCAGATTTAATATATGCAACTGGAACAGCTTTTAAGAGTGTTTATCCGCAAGCAGAGGGATTTATAGAAGGAAGAATAAAGTCTCCTGATAGTATAGAAATTAAAACAAGAAATGAATTTACAGAAGTTTTAAGTCATATAGAAGAAAATCCAAATATTGATCAAGATGAGGTTTTAAGAAGAATTTCAGAAATTGATTTCAAAGATTTATTTGCGTTTAGTGTTGTTACAACAGATACTCCAGATAGATTTAAAACTGGTAGTGATGAAAAAAACGAGGAGTTTACAAAATTAAGTTCTGAAATATCTATTGCTAAAAAAAGAATGAATGAACATAGAGATTTTTCAAAAACGAATAGAGCACAATTAATTGATTTAACAAATGATATTGCAATTTTAAGAGCTGAAGAAAGCAAAGCAATTAGTAAAGAGGAAAAAGAGAGAAAACTAGAAGAAATTAGATTACAAATTTTAAATGAATATGAAAATCTAACAAAAGAGCAATTGGAAAAACTTTTAAAACAGCAAGAAGAGATATCTAAAGCCAAAACAAAAGAAGACATAGAGCAACAAGTAGAGGAAAAAAATAAATTTCTAGCTTCAGCTAAAATAAATCTTACATATGGTCAAAGTAATTTAGAAAGAACAGAGGCTGTGTATAAAAAAGCTCTTAGAGATTTGCAGTATAAAATGAGTGAATATTATGTAGAAAATTTATCAAAGTTTTCAACATTCAAATTTTGGGGAACTACGCCAATACGAACACCTAAGAGAATGGTAAAACCTGGGTTTAGAGCTGTTAATACTGGATATAAAGTAAGATTTTCTAATAAAAAAGGATCTACAGAATTAAAATTTGAAGCACAAGGAAAAGGTGGTTTAGATTATGAAGATGCAGAATTTTCAGCATTAGGAGCTGAATATCATGAAGCCCAAAAAACTAAAGATGGAATTATATCTAAAAATATAGAAATGCCAGATTTTACAATAATTGGAGATGATCTAACTAAAAAGATAGAGTCTGAAGTAAGGTCAAAATATAGTGATATTTCATCATTTGAAGATTTGGAATATTTAGGAATGAAGAATGAGCTTGATGAATTAAAAAGATATGAACAAAAAATAACTGAAGATTTACAAAAAGAAGGTGGAGTTAACAGTCTAACAAATAAAGAAATAAGAAAAAAAGTTAATCAAGCATTTCAATCAACTGTAGAAAAATGTATTCAGGATGAAATAACAGATAGAATAAATTCTTGTATTGATGTAATGGCTGATAGCGAGTCATTAAATAAAAAAATTGCAATGAACCAAGATATTAAAAGTATATATAATTCAGAGCTAAGAAAATTAAAAAAATCAAATAAAGAATTAACAAAAAGTGAATTAATACATAATGCAAAAATTGGAACACTTTATAAATTAAAAGAAAACGAAATAAAAGAATATGCAAAAACATCAATACCAATTTTCTTTAAAGCAAATCTTCCCCAAAAAGATAACGAAGAGCCATTAGTATACTGGTTTTCAACAGGAGAATCGTTATACAGATTTTTTGTAAACAGGTTAAATGGACTAAAAGATGAAAATGGAAAATATAAATACGAACCACAAGAACAACAAAAAAAAGCACTATTAAAATTAACCGGTTTATTTGAAGATGATATAAATAATTTATATACATACAACAGAGCCAAAAACAAATTTGGAATACCAGAAAGATAAAAGCAAAAAGAGGGACGGTCCTTGGAACAATCAACCAAGCACCGTCCCTATTTTTGCTCTTTTTATCCGTCAAACTTGAAATTTTACTAAAATAAATATACAATATAAAAAAAATTACAAAAGAGGTGCAATATGGCATATATAGAATTTAAAAATGTTATTAAAGAATATAAAATGGGGGAAATTACAATAAAGGCCCTAGATGATACAAATTTTGAAATTGAAAAAGGAGAGCTTGTTGTAATTGTTGGACCATCTGGTGCTGGAAAGACTACTACTTTAAATATATTAGGTGGTATGGATTCAGCAACAAGTGGTCTTGTTTTGGTTGATGGAAAAAATGTAACGAAACTAAAAAATAAAGAGCTTATACAATATAGAAGAAATGATATTGGTTTTGTATTTCAATTTTATAATTTAGTTCAAAATTTAACTGCAAAGGAAAATGTTGAATTGGCGACTGAAATTTGTAATGATTCTTTAAATGTAGATGAAGTTATAGAAAAGGTTGGCCTAAAAGACAGAAAAAATAATTTTCCATCACAACTTTCAGGTGGAGAACAGCAAAGAGTTGCTATTGCAAGAGCTATAGCTAAAAATCCTAAATTGCTTTTATGTGATGAACCAACAGGTGCTTTAGATTATAAAACTGGTAAACAGATATTAAAATTATTGCAAGATACTGCAAGAAAAGAAAATATGACAGTTTTAATAATAACACATAATGGCGCATTAGCTCCTATGGCAGATAGAATTATAAGATTTAAAAATGGTAGTGTTGAAAGTATGGAAATAAATCCAAATCCTAAGCCAATTGAAGAAATTGAATGGTAAAGGAGTGTGTTTATGAAAAGAGCTTTAGTTAAAGATAGCGTAAAACAAATAAAAAATACATTAAAAAGATTTATTTCTATATTAATGATGGCATTTTTAGGAGTGGGATTCTTTGCTGGTATAAAAGCAACTTCACCAGATATGATTGATACAATAGACAGATATTATAAAGAGCAAAACATATATGATTTAGAAATTGTATCTACATTGGGATTAACTAATGATGATTTAAATGAAATTGCTAAAATTGATGGAATAGATCAAGTTGAAGGAACATATGAAAAAGATGCCATAATTGAAAATGACAATGAAGAAATTGTTGTGAAATTATTATGTGCAAATAATATAAATGTTCCGATAGTTTTAGAAGGAAATCTTCCAATAAATGAAGATGAATGTGTTGTGGAAGATAGTTTTTTGAAAACGAAAAATAAAAAAATTGGTGATTATATAGATTTAAAGGTTGAAGATTCTACAAATGATAATGGTGATAAAGTCAATTATTTGAAGCAAAATAAGTTAAAAATAGTTGGAACTGTAAAAAGTCCATTATATATATCAAGAAACAGAGGAACAAGTAATTTAGGCTCTGGATCTGTTGATTATTTTATGTATATATCTGATAAAAATATTAATGCAAATGATATATACACACGAATATATGCAAAAGTAAAAAATGCAAATGAATATACAACTTCAACAGATGAATATGAAAATTATATAGATAATATAACTGATAATGTTGAAAAAATTAAAGACCAAAGGGAACAAGCTAGATATAATCAATTAATTACATCTGCTACAAATAAATTAAATGATGCAGAGCAAACTTTTAATGAAGAAAAGCAAAATGGTCAAACTAAAATTGATGATGCAGAAAAAGAGCTTAATGATGGAAAAAAGAAAATTGAGTCTGCAGAAGCGAAAATTAGTAAAAATGAGAAAGAAGCGGAATCTAAGTTTTCATCTGCTGAAAAACAAATAAAATCTGCAAAAGAAGAAATAAGCAAATCTGAAAATGAGCTATCAAGTAAGGAAAAAGAAGTTAATTCGAAAATTGAAGAATATGAAAAACAAAAAAAAGATTTAAATACAAAATTAAATGATGTAAATAGTGGAATAGATAAAATAAATGCAAATTATAAAAATATTATAGAATCACTAAAAAATAATAATTTGCCAGCTGATCAAAGAAAACAATTAGAGCAGACTAAATCATCACTTGAACAACAACTGAATGAATTAAATAAAAATAAAAATGAGCTGGAATCTGGAATAAAATCGATTAAATCCGGAATTTCAACAGCCAAAAGTGAAATTGAAAAAGCTAAAAATCAAATAAGCACTGGAAAAAAAGAGTTACAAAAACAAGAAAAAACCTTAAATGCGAGTAAAAAAGAGGCTCAAACCAAAATAGAAAATGCTAAAAAAGAGCTTGAACAGTCTAAAGAAAAAATAAGAAATGGTGAAAAAGAACTTGAAAAAAGTAAAAATGAATATACTCAAAAAATTAATGATGCTGAAAAAGAATTAATTGATGCTAAATCAAAAATTGCAGATATAGAAAGCCCAAAATGGTACATTTTTGATAGATATAATAATGATGGATATAACAGTTATATTCAAGATACGCATAGTATAAAAAATTTAGGAAATGTTTTTCCAATTGTGTTTTTTATAGTAGCAACATTAATATCATTAAATTCAATGACAAGAATGGTAGAAGAGCAAAGAACTCAAATTGGAACATTAAAGGCATTAGGATATAATAAATTTCAAATAATAAGTAAGTATGTAATTTATGCAACATTGGCAACAGTAATAGGCGGAATTTTGGGTATGTGTGTAGGTTTTGTTTTAATCCCAACAATTATATTTAAAATGTACCAAATGATGTACCAAATATCCGGATTTAAAGCTGAATTTAACATGTTTTATGGTATGTTAGGATTAGGTCTTATAAGTATTTGTATAATAGGTGCAACAATATATTCTGCATTAAAAGAGCTTGGAAATACTCCAGCTACTTTAATGAGACCGAAATCTCCAAAAATAGGAAAGCGTGTATTGTTAGAGCATATACCATTTATATGGAAAAGGTTGTCTTTTACAAGAAAAGTTACAGTTCGAAATATATTTAGATATAAGAAGAGATTTTTAATGACAATAATAGGAATATTAGGATGTACAGCTCTTATTGTAACTGGATTTGGATTAAAAAATACAATAAAAAGTATAATCCCACTAGAATATGAAAATGTATTTAATTATGATATGCAAATTACATTAAAAAGTGGAAATGATGAAAATCAAAAAGATAAATATATTCAAGAGCTAAAAAATAAAGACGAAATTGAAAAGGTTGTAGCAACATATATGACATCAGTAACAGCTCAAAAAGATGATAAATCTGAAAGTTTAATAATGATAGTTCCAGATGATGAAAATAAACTTGAAGGATTAATAAATATAAAAGATGTCAAAACAAAAAATCAAGTAAGTTTAAAAGAAAACGAAATTTGTATAACAGATAAAGTAGCACAACTTTTAAATGTAAAACAAGGAGATATAGTAAAAATAAAAGATTTAGACGATAATGAAATAGAAGTTAAAGTTTCTAATATTGTTGAAAATTATGTATATCATTATGCATATATGTCAAAGCAAACATATCAGAATCTATTCAAAAAGGATTACAGTACTAATATATTATTTGCAAAAAATAAAGAATTATCAGAAGAAAAAATAAATGAATTATCAAAAGCAATAATGAATGATAATGAAGTTTCAGGTGTAAGTGTAATAAGTAATTTAACAAGTCAGATAGATAATATGATGAGCTCATTAAATTATGTTGTAATAATCTTAATAGTATCAGCAGGATTACTAGCATTTGTAGTATTATACAATTTACAAAATGTAAATATAAGTGAAAGAATACGTGAGCTTGCAACAATAAAAGTACTAGGATTTTATGACAAAGAAGTATATTCATATGTAGCAAGAGAAACAATACTATTAACAATAATAGGAACAATACTTGGTCTAATAGGAGGCTATTTCCTAAATGCATTTATTCTAAAAACATGTGAAATAAATACGCTAAGATTTAAACCAACAATAGAGCCAATAAGTTACATATACGCAATAGCACTAACAACAGGCTTCAGCATAATAGTAAATATAGCAACATACTTCGCCCTAAAGAAAATAGACATGATAGAAAGTTTAAAAAGCGTAGAATAAAAAACGAAGAGAAAAGGGGGACGGTCCTGCAAGAAGAAAAAGAGGGACGGTCCTGGAAATATTAAAACAAGGACCTTCCCCAAAAAGAGAGAAAGTTATTTTATAATAATATGTATTTTTTTGTAAAAATTTGTAGAAAAATGCACAAAACTATTTACATATTATGTAAAACAAAGTATAATTAAATTCATATCATAAGTCAAACACAAAAAACGAAAACGAAATAAAGTTTTCGTATAAGGACATAAAGGAGGTTCCATATGTTCAAATTGGCAGTAGTTATATTTTGCGCTATGACATTTGGTTATGCATTTGGAAGAATTCAGCAATTTAACATTGATGAGTTGATTCCGGTTTTGTTTATTGTTGAAGAGTATGATGAACAAGAAAAAGGATGTATAACAACCAAATATATTCGGATAATCAACGGTGATTGGATAAAAAATAAAAATCTGGAAGAAATTTGTTCAAAAGGAGGCAAAGGATTGCTTATTCCATCTGATAAAAACTTTTCCATGTTTTTTCCAATAGAAATTGATGAATTAGAAGATAAGTTGGTTTTTGTAAATAGTGCAAAAAAAAGTAAATTAAGAAACCATGATTACATAAAGTGCAGGTTCTCAAATGCCAAGCTTGTAAAGAAAAGTGATTAACTAACGGAGACAGATGTAAAATATACATCTGTCTCTTAGTTTTGGCTATTTGTTACTTGTCAAAGCGACATAGTCACTATTTTTTGCAAGCAACTCCTGGTGAGTTCCTTCACCAGCAATTTTTCCATTCTTCATAAATATAATTTTGTTAGCGGATTTAATTGCTTCAATTCTATGTGCAATAATTACGAAGATATGATTATATGATTCGGCATGGATCATCTTGGTGATTTCTGCTTGGGTCTTATTATCCAAAGCTGCTGTTGCTTCGTCGAGGACTATTATTGGTGTATTCTTAAGGAAGAGCCGTGCCAGTGCAATTCTCTGTAATTGGCCACCAGAGAGATTGAGTGACTCGTTGATGACTGTATCAAGCCCGTCTTTTAAGCTTTTTACATAGCCAATAATTTTTGTCTTTTCCAATGCATGCCACATTTCTGCTTCTGTAGCATTGGGCTTTACCATTAGTAAATTTTCTCGAATACTGCAAGAGAATACAAATGGTTGTTGAGAAGCAACTGAAACAATATCTGTATAACCTTTATAAGAGTAATTTTTGATATTGTGTCCATTTACATAGATCTCGCCACTACAAGGATCGAGCTGTCTACTAAGAAGCTTAATCAATGTTGTTTTTGCAGATCCGCTTGCTCCAACAAGTCCGATGATTTCTCCTTGATGAATTTTCAATGAAATATTTCTCAATAATTCACCAGAATCATATGAAAAAGAGACATTTGAAAATTCGATTGAGTTTTTTTCTGATGTGTCAGTAATATTTCCAAAACTTTCCACTTTATTTTCATCGATAGATAGAATTTTGTTTATACGTCCAGCAAGTGTTTTTATATCAACTATATTTGATCTCATTTCTGCAACATCAAATAACAAACTATACATATATGATCTATACAAATAGATTGTTATAAAAGTTTGAATAGAAATCTTATTTGTTGTAAGCAGGAATACTCCTAACAACATAAAAAATAGTGTATATACTTGGTAGGCTACATTACAAAATAATCTATTACCAGATTTTGTTTTTTCTTTCTCTTTTTGTGAATTAATTTCGGAATCGAGAATATTGACATATTTGTCCAAAATTGCATCTTTCAGATTTAATATTTTGATGTCAGCAATTCCTCGAAAAATTTGATTGACAATGCTTTTGGCAGAGTCATTCTTAGATTTTTCTGTTATTTTGTTTTTCTGCTCCTTTTTTAAAGATATTTTTTGATACGCAAAAATGATGATAAAAAATATAGCGTACAACAAAAAACACCAGAAATTAAGAAAGGCAACATAGATTGCAACAGTAACTGAAGACAAAATACCAAATCCTGCCATAAATACCTTTATGCAGTCAGAAAGCATTTCAGAAGGATCATCCTTAGCAATACTCGAAAGTTCGCCAGATTTGAAATCTTTTAAAAAGGCTTCCTTGATATTAAGTGTCTTCCGACACAAATCGGATTCCAGTTTTTTAGAAACTGAAGTCTCTACTGATACAGCAATATAATTAATGCCATACCGCATTGCAGCAAGTGCAATAGACACTACTGCAATTAAAATCGAAAATACAACCATATCCAAAAATTTTTTTTCAGAAAGCGAGTTAACCAAAAGACCATTCAGATAGGGATTTGCGATATTGCAGAATGTAGACGAAATAATAAGAGCAATAAACGCCCAAATCTTTCTTTCGCCCTTGAAATAGCCAAAAATCTTTTTCATCTAATATTCCTCCAATCTTTATTGATGAAACAAATTATATATGAGACCCCAAAAGAAAAATGCCAATTGTCATTTGAGGATAAAAAAGAATTTTATATAATAATTATACCATATTATGTAAAATAAGTAAACAAAGAAGCAAAAAAATGGGACGGTCCTGGAAAGAAGAAAACGGGGACGGTCCTGGAAAAAGAAATACAAGGACCGTCCCCGAAATTTAAAATTTTTATTATAAAATATTGACAAACAAAATCTGCTTATATATGATAAGAAAAATACAAAAGGAGGAATTTGAAAATGTTATTAAAAAATGCAATGGTATTTACAAATGGCAAATTTCAAAAATGTGATGTAGAAATAAACGAATCTACAATAACAAAAATTTCTAAAAACATCGAATCAAAAGATATCGATGCAGTTTATGATTTAAATAATATGTATTTATTACCAGGTTTAATTGATGTTCATACACATCTAAGAGAACCTGGTTTTATTTATAAGGAAACAATTGCAACTGGAAGTATGGCTGGAGCAAAAGGAGGTTACACCAGTATATGTGCTATGCCAAATTTAAATCCAACACCAGATTGTATGGAAAATCTGCAAGTGGAACTTGATGCAATAAAAAAAGATGCAAAGATTAATGTGTATCCATATGGAACAATAACTAAAGGTGAAAAAGGTGAAGAGCTTGCAGATTTAGATGAAATTGCTGACTATGTAATTGCTTTTTCAGATGACGGACATGGTGTTCAAAATGAACAAATGATGCTTACAGCTATGGAAAAAGCTAAAAGTCTCAATAAAATGATTGTTGCACATTGTGAAGATAATAGTCTTTTAAATGGCGGATATATACATGATGGACAATATGCAAAACTACATAATCATAAGGGAATATGTTCGGAAAGCGAATGGGGTCCAATAAAAAGAGATATAGAGCTATCAAGAAAAACAGGTTGTCATTATCATGTATGTCATATATCAACAAAAGAAAGTGTTGATATAATTCGTAAAGCGAAAGCGGAAGGCGTAAACATAACATGCGAAACAGGACCTCATTATTTAACATTAAATGACATGGATTTACAGGAAGATGGAAGATTTAAAATGAATCCACCTATTCGTTCAGAAGAAGATCGATTATCTTTAATTGAAGGAATAAAAGATGGAACAATAGATATGATAATAACAGACCATGCTCCACATTCAGCAGAAGAAAAAAGCAAAG
>OGFI01001244.1_pt1 | contig 13302 bp, 10 predicted proteins | sample 1570901 | NCBI WGS metagenome assembly OGFI01 (sample SAMEA2582018, study PRJEB24529) | metagenome | biome: Human gut stool | place: China | collected 2011 | reverse complement strand
CTTTAGCTCAAGCTAAGAAAGCTAGATTTGAAATATTAGATGTTATTGAGAAACAAATAGCTAAACCAAGAGAAGATGTATCTAAGTATGCTCCTAAGACTGAGGTATTTATGATTAATCCAGATAAGATTAAAGATGTTATTGGTCGTGGTGGAGAGATGATTACAAAGATTATTTTAGAATGTAGTAATGTTAATACGGTTAATGATATTAATGCTGTTAAAGTAGATCTTGAAGATGATGGTAGAGTTATTATTTATCATACTGATAGAGATATTATTAATAAGACTGCTGAAAGAATTAAAAATATTGCTAGAGAAGTAGAAATTGGTAAAACTTATACTTGTAAGGTAGTTAATGTAGAGGATTTTGGTATATTTGTTGAATTATGGCCTGGATGTGAAGGATTAATTCATGTATCTCAACTTGATACTAAGAGAGTAGATAAACCTAGTGATTTATTTAAAGTTGGAGATGAAGTTATTGCTATAGCTACTGGATATGATAAGAAGGGTAAACTTAACTTATCTAGAAAAGATTTATTAAAGAAATAGTTTTGTTTGAACTTGTCAATAAAAAGTAGACACTAAAAGAATGTGTTTGCTTTTTCTTTATCCTCTTAAGCCTAGGTCTTAAGAGGCATAAGTGAGCTTATAATCTCACTTATGAAATATTTTTGTGTACATTTATATTATATGCCAAAACCTTGTAAATACTTGCAAATAAAGACTTTATAAAGATAATAAAAAAATAGTCATATTTTCATTGACTTTAATAGTTAAAATAATATATAATGTCTATGCGGTAATACCGATAGGGTTGTTCTCTCCTTTTTTAAATCTTTTAAGGGAGGAGTGATGCTATGCTGAAAAAACAAACAGAAATGGGGGTTTTAGTAAGTGAATGAAGTCATACTAATCATATGGCTGACTTTAATTACACTATATATTATATATAGTAGTAATCATAGATAAAAAAACGAGCACCCTTCAGGGGGTGCTCCATTTCAAACAATGGAGAGAACACCTTTTGCATTAGGTGTTACCCATTTTTATTATGGATAATTTCTCTTTCCATATACATTATATGCTATTTTAACAAAAATAGCAATAGACTTATTGAAAATAAGAATGGTTTATGCTATACTTTAAGTGTAAGATAAAGAAAAGAAATAGATTTGTCAAAGATTTGATTGGTTAAAAGATCCCAAATAATTCGAGGGTTTTAGATTCCAATTAATTCACAAATCAACAAGAAAGGAGACCTCTCTTATGAAAAAAAGTAATAATAAAATCGTTAACTATTTGTTAATCAGGGGGGGGGCTTGTAATTCTAAATAAAATTATAAATAATATAAAGACTATAGGGAAAACTAATAGAAATATTAGTCTTTCTTTATAGTCTTTTTTGTATTAGAAAGAAGGTATTAAAATGAATAAATATAAATTATATATGATAATAGGAATAAGCAGTCTAGTGTTATCTATAGGTACTACTTTTGCTTATTATATATGGAAAAGTAGTACTAATGCTATAGTTAATTTAAATATATGTACTCCTACAATTACTTTTGCGGGTGGTTCTACGATAAATGGTGTAGATATGATACCAGTACTAACTAAAGAAGATGGAACAATCAAAGAAATTGAAGTAAAAAAGAATAGTACTTGTAATAGAGATGTAACTATGAATCTTTATTTAGAATTAACTACATTTCCTACAGAACTAGCAGAATCTTCTTTTGTCTATGAATTATATAAAAATAGTGAAACTATGGCTATAGCAAGTGGTAACTTTGCTAATAAAAAAGAAGGAGATACAATAACACTTTTATCTAATCAAATATTAAATACAAGTAAAGATACATATACATTATATATTTATATAGATGGTAATGTTGATAATCCAGGTACTATGGCAGGAAAAAACTTCTTATTTAAGTTATGGGGCTCAGGAGAAGGAGCAATATATAAAGAGAATGTAATAACCACTTCAGATAATCCAAGTGCTAGTACATCAAAGTTTTTTAATACCGAAGTAATGAGAGAAGAGATACAATCACTTACTATTGCTGAAGATAACACAGTACCAGATACACCAGGAGTAATATCAAAAGATATATCACAAAATCAAGATGAAACAGTAATGTTATGGTATACACCAAAAGAAGTAACATCAAGTGATGGAAGTACAAAAACAATGTATGATATGTGGATAGGTGGAGAAAATGGAGTATTACAAACAGGAACTAATGCTTCAGGTATGTTTGCTTATCTAACTAATATAGAAAAATTAGACTTATCAAAACTAGATACTTCATACATAACAAATATGTCTAAGATGTTTTATATGAGTTCAGGTCTTAAAACAATAGATTTATCAAACTTTAATACAAGTAATGTTACCAATATGAATGGTATGTTCTGGGGATGCTCTGGTCTTACTTATTTGGACTTAAAAACATTCAATACTAGTAAGGTAACAGATATGAATAATATGTTCGCAGAATGTTCTAATATAACAGAATTAGATTTAAGTAATTTTGATACTTCAAATGTAACTAGTATGGGTAATCCATATGCATATTCTTATGGCGGAATGTTTAGAAATTGTAAGTCATTAAAGAAATTAAATGTAAGTTCATTTAATACTTCAAAAGTAAAGTATATGAGTAATATGTTTCAAGGATGTTCCAGTCTAACCACTTTAGACCTATCTAACTTTGATACTTCTAATGTAACAGCAATGGCATCAATGTTTCAAGGATGCTCCAATCTAACCACTTTAGATTTATCAAACTTTAATACTAGTAAAGTAACAAATATGCAATGTATGTTTCAAGGATGCTCCAATCTAACTACTTTAGATTTATCAAACTTTAATACTAGTAAAGTAACACTAATGAATAATATGTTTTATGGATGCTCCAATCTAACTACTTTAGATTTATCTAGTTTTAATACAGGTAGTATAACAAATATGGTATTTCTGTTTTATGGATGCTCCAATCTAACTACTTTAGATTTATCTAGTTTCAATACAGATAGTGTAACAAATATGCTTGGAATGTTTAATGGCTGTAGTTCACTAACTAGCTTAGATTTAAGTTCATTTAATACATCGAGTGTTACTAATATGAAAGGAATGTTTAGTTATTGCAGTTCACTAACAAATTTGAATTTATCAAACTTTGATACATCAAATGTAATCAATATGGAAGAAATGTTTAGAAATTGTACTTCATTAGTAAGTCTAAACATATCTAGTTTTAATACTAGTAAAGTAACAAGTACTTGGTATATGTTTATGTGTTGCTCTAAAATAACGATATTAGATTTATCAAGTTTTGATACTTCTAGTGTTACTAAAATGGGTGGAATGTTTTATTTAGCAGGTTCTTTAAAAACAATATATGTATCAAATTTATGGAACACAAGCAAAGTAACAAATTCAGAAAATATGTTTAATAGTTGTTCTTCGCTAAAAGGAGCAGTTTCTTATAATAGTACTAAAGTAGATGTAACTATGGCTAACTATACTACAGGATATTTAACATATAAAGCTAATAACTAAGAAAGGTATAACTAATATCTTTCTTTTAGTATATATTTATGGCTTATATATAATAGGTATGTAGATACATTGTTATTAGACTATAGGCTAATAACAACACTAAAAGGCCTAGACTTTTAGTGAATAAAATAAGAGAAAAAGTGTATATTTAAGTATAAATATATCTTTTTTTTAATAAATATGATAAAATGTATTAGGAGAGTGATAAAGTGAGAGTAGTTATATCTGCTGGTGGAACTGGAGGACATATATATCCAGCCTTAGCAATTATAAATAAAATAAAAGAAATGGAACCAAATAGTGAATTCTTATATATAGGTACTACTAATAGAATGGAAAAAGATTTAATACCAAGTATGGGTTATAGATATGAAGGTATTGAAGTAACAGGATTCAAAAGAAAATTAACATTAGATAACTTTAAAACAATAACTAATTTTATTAATGCCATTAAAAGATGTAAAATAATAATAAAAGATTTTGATCCAGATATAGTAATAGGTTGTGGAGGTTATGTTACTGCTCCTGTTATATATGCCGCTAAAAAGTTAGGTAAAAAAACATTCATTCATGAACAAAATAGTGTAGTAGGATTAGCCAATAAATTTTTAGCTAGATATACAGATAAAATAGGAGTATCATTTGAAAGTACTATCAAAGATTTTCCTAAAGGAAAAGCTATATTAACAGGTAATCCATGTAGCGAAAAAGCCCTAAGTATAAAGAAAACTACTAAAGAAAAATTAGATATAGCCAAAGATAAAAAACTAGTATTAATAGTTATGGGTTCTCTTGGTAGTAAAACTATTAATGATAAAATATTTAGTTTTATAGATAAATTCAGAAGTAAAAACTATAGTGTAATAATAGTTACAGGTAATAGTTATTATGAAAGAGTAAAAGATAAAAGAGTACCAAGTAATGTCAAAGTATTACCATTTATCTATGAAATGCCTTCAGTTATGAAAATAACCGACTTAATGGTTACTAGAGCAGGAGCCTCTACTATGAGTGAAATAACTGCTTTAGAAGTACCTTCTATCTTTATACCAAGTCCATATGTAACCAATAACCATCAGTATAAAAATGCTATGGATTTAGTAAATAATAATGCTGGTTTAATACTAGAAGAAAAAGATTTAACAGATACATCACTAATAAACTTAATAGATAAAACAATAAATGATGAAAATAAACTAAAAGAAATGAAAAGTAATTTAAAGAAATTAGGTATCAAAGATAGTGGTGAAAGAATATATAATATACTAAAGGATTTGATATTAGATGAACGAAAATTTTATTAAAAACTATGAATATTATAAAGATATATCATTAAAAAAATATAATACTTATAGATTAGATGTTAAATGTGGATATTTAATATATCCAGGTAATACTAAAGAATTAATAGATTTATTAAAGTATTTAAAAGAAAATAATATAAATTATTTCATATTAGGAGGAGGATCTAATATAATACTAGCAAAACCATACTTTGATGTTGTAATAAAATTAGATAAACTAAATAATATCAAAATAAAAGAAAATATAGTAACTGCTGAAGCAGGAGTAAGTTTAATATATCTAGCTAATTTATGTATGAATAATAATTTAAATGGTCTAGCTTTTGCAGGAGGAATACCTGGAATGGTCGGAGCAAGTACTGCGATGAATGCTGGCGCCTATAAAGAAGATATGGCTAGTATAGTAAAAGAAGTAAAGGTAGTAACTCCAGAACTAGAAGTAATTACACTAACAAATAAAGATTTAAATTATTCATATCGTAATTCTTTTCTAAAAGAACATAAAGACTATATATGTACTGAAGTAACATTAGAAATGAGTTATTTAGATAAAGACAAAATAAAAGAAACAATGACTAGTAGAAAAAAGAGAAGAATAGATACGCAGCCTCTAGACAAACCATCTGCGGGTAGTGTCTTTAGAAATCCTGAAGGATTATCCGCAGGTAAATTAATCGAAGATGCTGGTCTAAAAGGATATAAAATAGGTGGTGCCAAAATAAGTACCAAGCATGCCAATTTCATAGTAAATACTGGCGATGCTACCTATGAAGATATCTTAGAATTAATAGATTATACAAAGAAAAAAATAAAAGAAATATATAATATAGATTTAATATTAGAACAAGAAATAATAAGGTGATAAAAATGGGTAAAAAGGCTAAGGTAAAAGTTAAAGTAAAGAAAAGAAAATTAAAACTAAAAAGAATATTCTTTTGTCTAATATTCTTAGGCCTTCTAGGAGGAATCTTTTACCTGATGACAAAAATACCCATAACAAACATCTATATAATAGGTAATAATATAGTACCAGATAAAGAAATAATAAGTACTGCTGGTATAGATAGCTATCCATCATTTATAGATACATCAAAGAAAGATATAATAAAAAAGTTAGAGAAGAATAGTTATATCAAAGAAGTAAAAGTAGAAAAGAAATTATTAAGTAAAATATATATCTATATTACAGAATATAAAGTAATATCTCTATATAATGATAAACTACTCTTAGATAATAATACCGAGATAGAAAATACTTATAATATTTATAATATACCAATATTAATATCCGATATTTCTAGCATTAGAGAAAAATATACCAAGAGTATTAGTAAGATAGATGATGATATACTATTAAAAATATCACAAATAGAATATACTCCTAATGATGTAGATAGTGAAAGATTTACTCTATATATGAATGATGGTAACCAAGTATATATAACACTAGGTAAAGTAACCAAGATAAATAAATACAATAGTATATATTCAAGATTAGAAGGAAAAAAAGGAATAATATACTTAGATTCAGGAGATTATATAGAAGTAAAAGAGGAATAATAATGTTATTCCTCTTTATTAATTATATAGTAATATAAGCTGTTATTATCTATCTTTTTACTTAGTTTATTAGCTTCATATATATTTTTAAAAGTCCAAAAGAATATTTCTTTATTTTTAATTCTCTTTAATTTCTTATTAGATACTGTTTTATAATTAAGAATAGTTAAAGGATACTTATTATATCTATAAAAGAAAGATATAATTCCCTTTTTATACTTAGTTTTTTTATTTAGGTATTTAATAATCTTTTTATTAAAAGACATTAAATAAATATTTTTATCAGTATTTTTTAATATATCTAAAAGAATATCTCCAAGTAATTTATAGTTATTGTTAACTTTAATATCGATAAGTAATATCTTATCAGTATCTATATTTAATATTTTATCTAAAGTAGTTAAATATTTATGTTTAATAATATCCGTATAATTCATATTCTCTATATAATTAATACCTAGTACTGAATCATGAGATAGTACTATTTTTTTATCTTTAGTTAGTCTAATATCAAATTCTACACCTATACTTTCTTTATCAAATAAAGCCCTTTTAATAGCCATATAACTATTATCACTATTCTTTTTAGAAGTAATCCCTCTATGAATTATATATTTCATAATAAATTATATGAAAATGATACTTAGTATATTGAAAAAATAATTATTTTATGATAAGATTAACTTATGATAGATAGGAGAGGTAAGTAATGAAAAAAAATAATATATTTAAAATGTTTGTATTTACTATAATGTTATTTTTGATTGGAGTATTTAATGTTAAGGCAGACTTTACAATTGATTTTAGTAATAGTGATAATAGAGAAATTGCAAGTAATGAATTATTTACTAGTAAATACAAAACACATTATAGAGTAACCACAAATGGGGATGTTGTCTACTGCTACCAACCTTATGTTGATTATGCCTATGAGGGTGGAACGGATGTAAAATTTGTATTTACAAGCTGTAGTAATGTTTCAACAAATGCAGCACAACTTGCTTATGTTTATGCTAATGGTTATGGTGGAACTAATGATTATTCTACTGGTGGTACTAAATTTGATGATTATTATGCTACACAACTTGCTGTATGGTATTTTGGTGATAGAACTTTATATCCACCACATACTGTAGACTTTTTAAGTAACTTTAATGTAAGCAATGGAAGGTTAACTGGTAATTACAATGGTTCAAGTAATAAAACTAGTGAGATGGCCGCTAAATTAATAAATGATGCTAATGATTCAGTAAATGCTAGGCCAAGTATTTCACTTGATACTAGTAGTAAAAAACTAAATATTAATAGTGATAGAAGTTATTATGTATCTGGAGCAATAAAAATAAATGGCTCTTGGGTAAGAAATGCTGTTAGTGTAAGTATAAGCGGTGTTACTGGAGCATTTGTAACTAGCAATGTTAATGCCACTAGTGGAAGTACAGACTTTAAAGTTGGAGACACTATTTATGTTAAGGTGCCTGCAGAAAATATAACTAAAAGTTCCTCTATAACATTAAGTGCTACAGGTACTTCAAGTAAAGGTAGTGGTACAGTACAAGAATGTACAAACAGTGCTATGCCAGCAGCTCAAAAGATGACTAGTATTGTAAAAGGAACACCAAGTGAAGTTAAAGAAAGTTTACCATTAACTGCTGAACCTTCTAAAGTGGAAGTAAAAATATCAAAACAAGATATAACAGGCAGTAAAGAAGTAAAAGGTGCTACTCTCGTAATTAAAAAAGGTAATACTGAAGTAACCAAATGGGTATCAGAAGGAACAATTAAAAAGATATCTCTTGATGCAGGCACATATACCCTTGAAGAAACAATAGCTCCAGCCGGATATAAACTTAGTAGTAGCAAGGTAACTTTTACAGTTAACTCAAATGGTACAGTTACTGTAGATGGCAAAGTAGTAGATAAAGTTATAATGAAAAATGAACCATTCTATATAACTATATCAAAAAGTGGTTTAGATAAAGATAAAGAGTTAATCGGTGCTAAATTAAAAATAACTGATAAAGATGGAAAACTTACTATAGATTTAGACGGCAAATCATTAGAATGGATAACTACTGAAAGTGCAGAAAAATTTCATTTAGCAGAAGGTACTTACTATTTAACTGAAATAGAAGCTCCAGCTGGTTATATAAAAAGTGATAAAACTATAGAGTTTATCGTAGAAAAAGATGGTACTATAAAAGTTAACAAAACAGAAGTAACTAAGGTAACAATGGAAAATGAACCATTATATATATATATTTCTAAAAAAAGTATTAATGGAAAAACAGAGTTACCTGGAGCAAAGTTAAAAATAACTGATAAAGATGGAAAATTAGAAAAAGACTTAGACGGTAAAAGTTTGATATGGACTTCATCTACTAAGGAAGAAAAATTCCGTTTAGCTCCTGGCAGTTATATATTAACAGAATTAGAAGCTCCTAAAGGATACGAACTTAGTGATGCAGTTATAGAATTTACAGTTACGGAAGATGGAAGAATACTATTTGATAAAAAAGAAGCTGAAAATAATATGATAGTATTTAAAAATACCCCTGAACCAGAACAAGTAGTAACTGGAAGTTCATTAATATACATATTATTTTTAGGTATAATAACTGCAGGAGTTGTAACATTCCTTGTATTAAAAAGAAACGATTAAAGTAGAAGAATTTCTACTTTTTTTCATAAAAGTAGTTGCTATTTAATATATTATATGGTAAAATTAATAGCGATGTGGGATAATCCGCTTATTATGGATAATGATTATCTGAAAAAGAAAGGAAGTGTATATACGATGAATATCATTGACAAGATTACTCAAAGTCAAACGAAAAAAGATTTACCAGAATTCAGAGTAGGAGATTCAGTTACTGTTGGATGTATTATTACTGAAACTAAAGGTGGTAAGTCAAAAGAAAGAGTACAGGACTTTAAAGGAACTGTAATTGCAAGAAAAGGTAAGGGAGTATCTGAAACTTTTACTGTAAGAGGAGAATATTCTGGAATTGGTGTTGAAAAAACATTCCACGTTCATTCTAATAAAGTTGCTTATATTAAGGTTACTAAACCAGGTAAAGTAAGAAGAGCTAAATTATATTTCTTAAGAGATAGACAGAAAAAATATAATATTAAAGAGAGAAGATAATAGCTTTGCTACTATCTTTTTATTATTGAGGTGAAAGATGAAAAAAATTATTAAAGAATTATATCCTTATGTTATTATTGTAGTAGTTGTAATACTAGTTAGAACTTTTATAATAACTCCAGTAATAGTATCTGGCAATTCAATGAAGCCTAATTTTAATGATGGAGAGTTATTACTAGTAAGAAAAATAAAATATAACGAGAAAACTATTAAGAGATTTGATGTAGTAGTAATAAAGAAGGATAAAGAAGAAATAATTAAGAGAGTAATAGGATTACCTGGAGAACATATTTCATACAAGAATAATAAATTATATGTAAATGATAAGTTAGTTCAAGAAAACTATACACATTTAAATACTAAAGATTTTAATTTAGAAGAAATATGTACTTGTAGCAGTATACCAGAAGGTAAATATCTTGTTTTGGGAGATAATCGTCCTATATCTAAAGATAGTAGATCAATAGGCTTAATTGATGAAAAAGATATAGTAGGAAAATCAGTATTTAGATTATGGCCTATAACAAAAATAGGCACTGTATAATTTACTATTAAAGAATAACATATTATAGTCAATAGTAAAATTATGTTTTAACTTCTTTCATAAAATAAAATGAAAGGAGAATCAAAATGAGTAACAATTGCTCTGATAATATAAGAAATATTCTTGAAGCAGGTAAAAAATGTAATTGTACTCCTGTTATTGTAGGTCCGATGGGGCCGACAGGACCTCAAGGACCCGCCACTATTACAGTGGGAACTACTACTACTGGTGATCCAGGAACTAACGCTAGTGTAGTTAATGTTGGTACTAATCAAAATGCTGTTTTAAACTTTACTATACCAAGAGGAAACACAGGAATTACAGGCCCAATCGGTCCACAAGGATTAACCGGACCTCAAGGTCCCGCAGGTCCAACGGGAGCAATAGGCCCAGCAGGTCCGATGGGACCAACTGGTCCAAGTGGCGCTGCCGGTATTACGCAGACTAATACTTATGGAAGAAAGTATGATACCACTGAAAATACTATAACTTTAGAGGCAAATATTTCTCAAGATGTACCACTTGGAAGTAATGGTCCATCTAATGGTATAACACTTGGTACACAAAATAAACTAACAATTCCTGCTGATGGAGTATATAAAGTTGATTACTATTTCTCAGGTAGTTCTAATGTTAATGCAGATATAACATTAAATGTAAAACAAAACGCTACACCTATTGGAAGTACCACTATTAGTAAGAATGTTACAGCAAATGTAGATTCTGATTTTGTTGGAAGCACAATTAATGCTTTTAGTGCTGATGATCAAATTGGTTTATCATTAGAATCTACTACAGCAGTTACTATATCGCCGGCTTCTGATACAAGTGCATATTTAAATATAGTTAAAATATCATAATGTCAAAACATCTCTATTTTTGAGATGTTTTTTAATAGACAAATAAAAATATATATGCTAAAATAATATTAAAGGTGATAGAGATGATTCATATGATGAAATTAAATGATGAACCATTTACTTTAATAAAGGCAGGTACTAAAGTAATAGAGTTAAGACTAAATGATGAAAAAAGAAGAAAAATTGGCGAGGCTACTATTACTAAAGTTTACTAATGAGTAAGGAAAAAAATAAATGACAAAAAATAAAATTATAACACTAGTATTTGTTGTACTTGCTATAGTATCACTTGCATTAATATATATATTTAGAATAAGAAAAAATAATAAAAGTATTCCAGTTACCGAAGGTGTAGCTGTAGTACCAACATTTGATGATGAAATATCATCTGATAGTAGTTATTGTGCTACATTCCAACTTGTTTGGAATGATATGAAGAATGAAATAATAAAAAAAGATATTGTATTTAACCCTGAAGAGATAATGGCTACTAATTTAAATAAAGAATCTTTTACTGAAGATATGATATCTGATAGTTATTACTTTAAAGCATTTGGGCCTAAGACAATAAAGTTAAAAGAAGAAATAGTAAATGGCATTAAAGAAAAATTTAATCAGACTAGCGACATTTTAGATGATTTTGATTGGGGGGAAGATGCCTTAGATGATCCTGATTTAAGAAGATATTTCTTTTATACAATGTTATACCGAGAATTTGAATATAAACAGAGATTTACAGTTTTAGAAAATAGTAACTTTGGTAATTATGAAGATGTAAAATACTTTGGTGTAGCTTCTAATAGTTCTAGTGAAGTAAGAAATCAGATAATAGTGTTATTCTATAATTCTAAAGATGATTTTGCAATTAAATTAACTACTAAAAGTAATGATGAAGTAATATTCTATAAGAATCCAAAAGGTAAAACATTTAATGAAATATATAGTAATATGACTAATGATGCTAATAAATATACTGGAAGCAAAAACTTTAGTAACAATGATACTTTCAAGGTTCCAATGATTAACTTTAATGTTAAAAGAGAATATAATGAACTACAAAATAAACCTTTTTATGATGATGAAAATAGAGAATATGTAATTGAAAAGGCAGTTCAAACAATAAACTTCAAACTAGATGAAAAAGGTGGTAGGGTAAAAAGTGAAGCCGCTATTGACACAAATGTTACTAGTGCTCCTGTAAAAGAATCAAGAAACTTTAATGTAGATGATACCTTTGCCATATTCTTAAAAGAAAGTTCAAGAGACATGCCATATTTTGCCGCTAGAATAGATAATATTAAAAAATATCAATAGTATAAAAGCATAATATTTGTTATGCTTTTTTCTTTGGTAATAATCTTACCAAGAAGTTGACATTATGTTACCATGTATATTATAATTAAATTGTAATTTCTGCAGGATTATTTAGTCATATCTAATAACTTGAAATATTGAAAAATAGTAAGATATTTATAAAAAGATTTAACGAAATAATGAACTCTATATTAGGTAATAAAAAACTGATAAAAAAAGAGTAATAGGGGGTAATAATGTAGAAACTATTAACCGGATGTATGGTAGCCCTCGCCATCCTGGCAGCTCTGACAGGACTTGCCGGATGCGACCAGGACAAGGTGCTATACAACGGACACAACTACCTGATGTTCTCCGACACGCTTTACCACTATGCCGTACAGGAGAGCAACGAGAAGTTCGAAGTCCCCGTATCTGCTACCCGACGGGCCGACTATGACCGCACGTTCGCCATAGAAGTGGTGGACAAGGAAAGCAATGCCGTGGAAGGAAAACATTACAGGATTCTTTCCAATACCGTAACCATCAAAGCGGGTGAAGTGGCCGCCAATGTCGAAATAGAAGGTGTATATGAGAACATCGGAATCAACGATTCGCTCGGATTCGCCCTTCGGCTGATTATCCCCGATGTTGAGCAATGGCACAAATACGGCACGGAAACCAAAGTAGTGATGCAGAAGGCATGCCCGTTCGACATCCATGCCTTTACCGGATACTGCAAGGTTACCTCGACATTTTTCAACACCTATATGGAGAATACGACCCTGCGCCTGATAACTTCCGAAATCGTAGAAGGAGAAGAAAACACGATTGTGCTGCACGGACTGTACTTCGACGGATACGATACCAAGCTGAAATTCAACTACGACGATATACTTGACCCAAGCATCGAAATGGAAGAGCATGTTTGCGGCAACACCGCCGAACTGTTCAATACCATACACGGCAACGGCAAGTTGGTCATGACACAACCCTCAAACGCCCCTGCCTACTTCAACA
>OGFI01001234.1_pt1 | contig 13407 bp, 10 predicted proteins | sample 1570901 | NCBI WGS metagenome assembly OGFI01 (sample SAMEA2582018, study PRJEB24529) | metagenome | biome: Human gut stool | place: China | collected 2011 | reverse complement strand
ATGAGCCCGTCTCTCTTCCACCTCTCTCATCAGATCCTCTGCCATGGTATCTGGCTTCTCGATGATCTCCAGTAACTGGGCGCCGGATAACTGGCTGCATGGAGTCGTCACGATTGAAGCGCTGGCATTGTGCTCACGGATCAGTTCCACATCCTGCTGAACCTTCGCAGCGTCTACTACGTCAGTTCTGCTTAATACAACGGTTCCTGCATTCTCGATCTGGTTGTTAAAGAACTCACCAAAGTTCTTCATATATACCTTTACCTTAGAAGCATCGGCTACTGTTGAAGCACTGTTTAAACGGATTTCATTCTCAATATGAAGATCCTTTACAGCCTTAATAACGTCTGAAAGCTTTCCAACACCTGATGGTTCGATAATAATTCTGTCTGGGTGGTACTTCTCAACAACTTCCTTTAAAGATGTTCCGAAATCACCAACTAAAGAACAGCATATGCAGCCTGAATTCATCTCTCTGATTTCAACGCCTGACTCCTTTAAGAAACCGCCATCAATACCTATCTCGCCAAATTCATTTTCTATAAGCACAACCTGCTCACCAGCAAGTCCTTCTTTTAAAAGCTTTGCAATAAGAGTAGTCTTACCTGCTCCCAAAAATCCTGATATAATATCTACTTTTGTCATATTATCCTCCATTCTGTCTATACATTTAACTAATAATTTACCTTACCTAATTTTTATTATACGCTTGTTGTCAATCCCCTCTTTCAAGTCTTAACTGTTCTGCGTATTCGCTTATCTTTCTGAGTCTGTGATTGACACCCGACTTGCCAACAGGCGGGTCTAACAATGCACCTATATCTTTAAGGTTCATATCCTCGTGTTCAAGCCTTACCTCGGCAACCTGTCTTAAGCTGTCCTTAAGGCTTCCAAGACCAACTGTATCCCTTATATATATTATGTCCTTAGTCTGCTTTACCGCAGCGGCAACCGTCTTGTTAAGGTTCGCAGTTTCGCAGTTAACCTTACGGTTCACGTCATTACGCATTTCTTTAAGAATCATAACATTGTAGAGATTCATCTGCGAAACATATGCTCCCATAAGATTAAGCACATCTGTTATATTACTGCCTTCCTTCATATATACTATATAATCATTCTTGCGGACTGTAATCTTAGCATCAAGCCCGAAGAATATAAGCATATCACACAGGCACTGTGCATCTTCTTCATAGTCGCATACTATTTCATAATGATAGAACTTATTAGGATCGCTTATAGAACCTGCCGCTATAAATGCACCTCTTATAAATGCTTTCTTACAGCAGTCCTTCTGCACTATTCTTGGGTCAACAAATACAGGTTCAATATTATCAAATGTTTCATCAGTCCATTTAAGTGTCTGCAATATTTTAGCAACATATTCCTGATTTTCTATTCTGATTGTTGTGTCACGGCTGCTCTTTGAAACATATATTATATCGCCTGTATCAATATCAAATATCTGCTCTAATAATACTATAAACTTGTATCTTGCAATCTCGTTCTCAGTAGACATCTCTATCTGCATTCTTTTGCCCGATGCTCTCCTGATACGTCCTGACATTCCCATAATCGCAGCAAATTCAGCTATCTGGCAGTGTCTTGCCATATCAATTCTGGTGCTTAATTCTTCTTTAACATCTGAAGAAAACGACATTACTTATCTCCCTTTCTCTTAGCATCTTTGTCTATATCACGATGTTCAGCTTTACAGCCATATGGTGTACTTGCTATTCTTGCCGCCAGCTCATTGGCAAGTGTTACTGAACGGTGCTTTCCTCCTGTACAGCCAACAGCTATAACAAGGCTTGACTTGCCCTCTTTTACATAGTTAGGAAGAAGAAATTGTATAAGATCATCTACCTTATTAAGAAATTCTTTCGCCTCTGGTGCTTTCATTACAAATGACTGTATTGGTTTGTCATTGCCTGTAAGCGGCCTTAATTCTTCAACATAATATGGATTAGGCAGAAATCTTACATCAAATACAATATCTGCATCTACTGGTATTCCGTATTTAAAGCCAAATGACAGCACAGTTACAAATAAATTGTTATACTCCTTACGTTCAAGAATTATCTTCTGTAACTCCTGCTTTAATTCTCTTGTAAGAAGCGTACTTGTATCAACAATATAATCTGCCCTCTGCTTAAGGAACTTTAACTGTTTCCTCTCAAGCTCAATGCCTCTGTCAACTCGTCCGTCCTTCGCAAGCGGATGTGTCCTTCTCGTTTCTTTATAACGCTTTACAAGCACTTCGTCACTAGATTCAAGGAATAATATTTTATAGTTATACTGGCGTTTTTTCATATAATCAAGTACGGACTCGAACTCTGCAAGAGAATGTCCGCTTCTTATATCAACGCCTAATGCTATATTATTATATCCGTTATCCTGTTCCTGACAGTCTGCCAGCTCCGCAAATTTAGGTATAAGCGATATAGGCATATTATCAACACAATAATATCCCTCATCTTCAAGCATATTTAATGCTGTTGATTTACCTGCACCTGACATTCCCGTTACAATAACTATCTTCATAAGTTCCTCCACGGCATTTAACTAAAATCTCCGAGCTTTATAACCTCCAGTTCAAGATCTACACCTGACTGCTGTTTAACTTTATCCTTAACCATATCAGTAAGCATACACACATCCTTTGCTGTTGCATTACCTGTATTAACAACAAAACCAGAATGTTTCTCTGAAACCATTGCTCCGCCAACTGACACTCCTTTAAGTCCTGCATCTTCTATAAGCTTAGCTGCAAAGAAGCCTTGTGGACGTTTAAATGTACTTCCTGCACTAGGATATTCCAAAGGCTGCTTAGTTCTTCTCTTAACAGCAAGTTCCTTTATAAGTGCCTTGATTGTGTCAGTATCACCTTTCTGTAATCTGAACACAGCACTTACAACTATATAATCCATAGCCGCTATACAGCTTGTTCTATAACCTAACTCAAGTTCGTCCCTGCTAAGGCTTATAAGCCTGCCGCTTCGGTCGAGTACATCGGCACTAACTATTATGTCTTTAATCTCTCCACCATATGCACCTGCATTCATTCTAACTGCACCGCCTACGCTTCCCGGTATTCCCGTTGCGAATTCAAAGCCTGCAAGTCCCTTATCTGCCAGCTTGTTACCGAGTCTTGACAACATCATTCCTGACATAACCTTTACAGTAACATCATCAATATATTCTACCTCGTCAAATGTATCTGAAAGCTGTATTACAACTCCTCTTATTCCTTTATCTGATACTAAAAGGTTGCTTCCGTTACCTATAACGCAGTATTCTATGTCCGATTTATTCAAAAATCGAATTAATGATTGTAACTCCTCAATAGAAGATGGCTGTACATAATAATCTGCACAGCCTCCAATTCTAAATGTAGTATGAATATTCATAGGTTCACCAATTCTTACCTGTGTGTCACCCACAATTAATTTAAGATTATCTAACAGCTCATTATTATCCATAAGCTTCTTACTCTCCAATCTTTTATATTAACCTAATGCCAGCTTGGCAGCTCCATACATACCTGCATCATTACCAAGTTCAGCTCTGACTATCTTAGTATTCTTGCATGCGTGAAATGCGTATTCTTTGTAATACTTAGCAACTCTGTCTATAAGATAATCACCTGCCGCTGATACTCCGCCGCCAATACATATAACCTCTGTATCTGTCATAGCAGATGCACACGCAATACCTTTACCAAGATATCTGCATACATAATCAACAACCTTTATGGCACACGAATCTCCTGATTTGGCTTCATCAAATACAGCCTTAGCAGATATATAAGGAAGTGTCCTGAGTGCTGATGGCTCATCTGTTGCATTTAACATTCTTGTCGCTGTCCTTACTATGCCTGTTGCTGATGCCACCTGCTCAAGACAGCCCTTATTACCGCAGTTACAGTATTCTGTCTCCTCCTCTACTATAGGCAGATGTCCTATCTCTGCCGCAGCACCATTATATCCGCATATCGGCTTACCATCTATTATAACTCCACCGCCAACGCCTGTTCCTATTGTAACTAACACAACACTTGAATACGCTTTAGCACTTCCCATCCAGTATTCACCAAGTGCTGCCATATTAGCATCGTTACCTACTTTAACTTCATAGCCTGTCATATCCTTAAAGGTCTGTGCAACATTGAATACACCCCAGCCAAGATTGACACATTTGTTGACTGTTCCATCTTCTCTTACTGCACCTGGAACACCTATTCCAACACCTTTAATCTCATCACAGCTTCGTCCTGCCGCTTTCACAAGCTCTGGAATATGTTCTTTAATGTCTGATAAAATAAGACTTCCGCCATCATCTTTCCTTGTTGGTATCTCATCCTTGTATACAAGCGTGCCATCTGTTGTGAACACACCGCATTTGCAAGTTGTTCCACCTATATCAATGCCAAGAACTATATCCTTAAATAAACTCATCTTCATCATCACCCCTCATAAGGTTCTCTTGTACTCTTCTATATAACTCCTTAGCCGCATTGTAACCCATCTTCTTCTGTCTGTGGTTTACAGCCGCAGCCTCAACTATTACTGCAAGATTACGTCCTGGTCTTATTGGAAGCGAATGACACACTACTTTATTGCCAAGATATTCTGTGTATTCTTCTTCAAGTCCAAGTCTGTCATACTCCTTGTCCTTATTCCAGTCCTCAAGCTTGATAACCATATCAATCTCCTGAGTTTCCTTAACACTCTCTACACCAAAAAGTGTCTTTACATCAATAATACCAATACCTCTTAACTCTATGAAATACTTAGTAACTCCTGGTGCTGAACCAACTAATGTTTCATCACTTACTTTTCTAATCTCGACAGCATCATCTGTTACAAGACGGTGACCTCTCTTTATAAGCTCAAGTGCTGCTTCACTCTTACCTATACCACTCTCACCTGTAATAAGCACACCTTCACCATATACATCAACTAATACACCATGTATTACTATGCAAGGTGCAAGCTGAACTTTAAGCCATCTTATAACTTCTGCTGAAAATGAAGATGTTGACTCAGCAGACTTTAATATTGGAATCTGATATTTCTTTGCAAGCTCTATAATCTCTGCCTCCGGCTCTAAATTCCTACAGAAGATAAGGCAGGGAATATTGCTTGATAACAGCTGCATATATCTTTCATAACGCTCGGTTTCTGAAAGACTCTTAAGATAAGCATATTCCACATTACCTATAATCTGTATTCTGTCATTATCGAACTGGTCATAAAATCCGGTGAGCTGTAACGCTGGCCTGTTAAATTCTGGAACGTGAATCCATATTCCTTTAACATCAATATCAGGTGTAAGATTAACAAGATTCATCTTCTCGATTACCTTGAATAAATTAACTCTTTCTTTTCCGTTCATATCTACTCCAATCCTGCGCAATTATGCCACATTTTATATTTCATTGCCTTGCTTAAGACTATATATCTTCTGACTATCTATTATTAATAGTTTAACACAGTGCAATTAATATTAAAAGACATTAAAATAACACATCAATGAAAATATTTATATATGTTCTGCGCTACATTTTCTGTAATTCCTTCCGCCTCCATAAGCTCACTTACATTGGCATTACGGATTTTGTCAATATCAAGAAAATGTTTCATCAACGCTTTTCTTCTTGCTGGTCCGATTCCTTCAATCTCATCAAGAACTGAGCTTACCTGCTTCTTGCTTCTTAATGACCTGTGGTATTCTATCGCAAATCTATGTGCCTCATCCTGAACCCTTGTTATAAGCTTAAAACCTTCACTATGCCTGTCTATTGGAATTTCTACATTATTATAGTAAAGTCCCCTTGTGTTATGGTTATCGTCCTTAACCATACCGCATACAGGAATATTAATATGAAGTTCATCAAGAACCTCCAGTGCAATGTTCACCTGTCCTCGTCCACCATCCATCATTATAAGGTCCGGGTACACAGCAAAACCCCTTGTCTCTTCCTCACCTGCACGCTCTCTCATTCCTCTTGTAAAACGTCTTGTAAGTACTTCTCTCATACTCTTATAATCATCAGGCCCTTTGACCGTCTTAATCCTGAACTTTCTATAATCATTCTTCTTAGGTCTTCCGTCCTCAAATACAACCATTGAACCGACTGACTCAACACCACTTGTATTAGATATATCATAAGCCTCTGCACGCCTTATCGAAGCAAGCCCAAGCCAGTCTGCTATCTGCTTCATAGCACCTGTTGTCCTTTTCTCCTCAAGCTTAATCTTCTCTGCATCTTTAGTTAATACCATAAGTGCATTCTTATGGGCAAGTTCAACCATTTTCTCCTTATCGCCCTTCTTTGGCGTGATAATTGTAACTTTCCGCTTCTTCCTGCTTGAAAGCCAGTCGGCGATTGTACCAGCATCCTCAATCTCCTCCTGTGTCATTATCACATTGGGAATATATGGTGTTCCACCATAATACTGCTTCATAAATTCTGACAAAATGCCGCTTCTACTGTCATTCGTTGCAACCTTCATATGGAAATGCTCACGTCCAAGAAGCTTGCCCTGTCTTATAAAGAATACCTGTACAACTGCATCTTCTGCGTCCATAGCACACGCAATTACATCTCTGTCTGTTGCATCATCTGCTGTTATCTTCTGCTTCTGTGCAATCTGCTTAACACTGATTAACAAATCCCTGTATCTGGCGGCTTCCTCATATTCCATACGCTCGGAACAATCCTGCATTTTATCCGTCAGCTCATTAATAATCTCAGAATAATTACCATTAAGGAAGCTTATTACTTTATCTATATTTTTTTTATATTCATCTTTGTTCACATAACCCTGACAAGGTGCATTGCACTGTCCGATATGGTAATTAAGGCAGGGTCTGTCCTTTCCTATATCTTTAGGAAGCCTTCTATTGCACGTTCTTACCTTGTAAAGCTTACAGAGCAGTTCAATTGTCTCCTTGACAGCTCCTGCTGATGTATATGGTCCAAAGAATTTGCCAGTTCCGTGCTTCATTGTTCTTGAGAATAAAACTCTTGGAAATTCCTCTCCAATGGTAACCTTAATAAAAGGATAACTCTTGTCGTCCTTTAACATCGTGTTATATTTTGGTCTGTGTTCCTTTATAAGATTACATTCAAGCACCAGTGCTTCAAGCTCAGAATCTGTCACGATATACTCAAAATATGCAATATGTGAAACCATCTGGACAACTTTTGCCGAATGATTCTTATTGCTCTGAAAATATTGTCTTACACGATTTTTTAATATCTTAGCCTTGCCGACATATATAATTGTGTCGTGTTTATCGTGCATAATATACACTCCCGGCTTATCTGGGAGCTTCTTTAATTCTTCTTCTAGATTAAACATATAAGCCTCTTTAATTCTATATAATAACTCCTGCCACTAATATTACAAAATGGATATACATATGATACCATAATATCACAAATGTATATCCATTTTACCTTTATTATTTTACATTTACTCAGCCTCTGCCAAGCTTCAATGCCTTATGATTAAGCTCTCTGTATTTCTCTGGGACTATCTCATCTATTGCTTTATCCCACACCTCATATGGAATGTCTTTGAAATAATCTGATAATCTTCCCATAAGTACAATATTAACCGCTTTGGCCGACCCTGCTTCTTCTGCTATTGATAAGAAATCTTTAGCATCTACCTTTGCACCTGCACTCTCAAGCTTTTCAATAATATTATCTGGATACTGCATAGCACCTGTAATTACCGGCATTGGGTCAACTTCCTGAGTGTTAGTTATTATCTGTCCGCCAGTCTTTAAATATTCAAGCCATCTTAACGCTTCAAGCTTCTCAAATGAAAGAATATAATCAGCCTCACCTTTATCAATAACCGGAGAATATACCTTATCTCCAAATCTTACATAAGTAACAACACTTCCGCCTCGCTGGCTCATTCCGTGTACCTCTGACACTTTAACATCATATCCCTGCTGCATAAGAACATAACCAAGCAGTTTACTTGCCAGAAGTGTTCCCTGTCCGCCAACACCAACAATCATAATATTCTTAACTGAATTACTCATACATATTCCTCATTTCCGACATTATCAGATGCCCTGACTAATTTCACATCAAACAAATCTAATTTGAACAAATCGGACATCTAATACCTTTTTTCTATTCCATTAACACCTAATATACATCGCCTTACAACATTATATTGCCTCGAACTTACACATCTGCGAACATACTTTACAGCCTATGCAGAGTGTTGGGTCAATATGTGCTTTCTTATCTTTAACTGCAATTGCTGGACAGCCTATGCTCATACATTGTTTACAGCCGATACATTTGCTTTCATCTACACTGATTGGTGGTTTATGTACTGTTCCTTTAATCATAACGCAAGGTCTGCGGCTTATGATAATAGATGGTTCTTTAGCTGCAAGCTCCTCTGTAACAGCTTCCTCAACTGCCTTAAGGTCATATGGGTCTACAACCCTTACTCTGTTAAAGCCCAATGCCCTGCATAATGCTTCAAGATCAACCTTTCCTGCTGGTTCACCACGAAGGTTCTTTCCTGTAGTTGGATTTTGCTGATGTCCTGTCATTCCTGTAATAGAATTATCAAGGATAATCACTGTCGAATTACTCATATTATAAGAAATGTCTGTTATACCTGTCATTCCTGAATGAATAAATGTTGAATCTCCGATAACACCTACGCTATTACTCTCTGCTTCCTCACCTATAGCTTTATTAAAGCCGTGAAGTCCTGAACAGGAAGCTCCCATACAGACATTCAGATCCATTGCATTAAGCGGTGCAACTGCGCCCAATGTATAACAGCCGATATCACCATATACCATACATTTTTTCTTCTTTAAAATGTAGAATATTCCTCTATGTGGACATCCTGCACACATAACTGGAGGACGTGCTGGAACATTTTCTTCTATAGTAATATGCTCTGGTTCTTTCATACCAAGACATTTTCTTACAAGGTTCTGGGAGAACTCGCCACATATGGGAAATGTATCCTTACCAGCCACCTTAATTCCAAGCTGTTTGCAGTGATTTTCAATTATAGGGTCTAACTCTTCAAGAACAATAACCTTATCTACCTTCTGTGCAAAGTCTTTTATAAGCTTTTCTGGGAGTGGATTAATCATTCCAAGCTTTAATATGCTAACTTTATCACCTAATACTTCCCTTGCATACTGGTATGAAGTAGAGTCTGTGATAATTCCCACACTTGTATCCTCACCCATCTCAACTCTGTTAAGTTCTGTGCTTTCAGCATATTCTATCAATGCCTTAGTTCTCTCCTCAACCCTTATATGAGCATTTCTTGAGTTAAGTGTCATCATTACTTTAGCTGGGTCTTTTACATAGGGAACTCTATCTGGCTCAACTCTTTCCTCTGTATCAACTATGCTCTGTGAATGGGCTACTCTTGTAACCATTTTTAAAAGGACTGGTGTATTGAACTTTTCGGACATCTCAAATGCTTTCTTAGCAAATACTCTCGACTCCTCTGAGTCTGATGGCTCAAGCATTGGAAGCTTCGCCGCAATTGCATAATGCCTTGAATCCTGCTCATTCTGTGATGAATGCATTCCTGGGTCATCTGCAACACACACTACAAGTCCTGCATTAAGCCCCTGATAGGATATTGTAAATAATGGGTCTGCCGCAACATTTAAGCCTACGTGCTTCATAGCACATGCCGCTCTTACACCACCAAGTGTTGCTCCGTGAGCCACCTCTAATGCAACCTTTTCATTAGGTGCCCATTCACAATATATCTCATTGTAAGCTGCCGCCTCCTCTGTAATCTCTGTACTAGGAGTTCCCGGATAACTTGATATAACCTTACAGCCTGCTTCATATAACCCTCTGGCAACCGCTTTGTTGCCTAACATTAACTCTTTCATACCTTTTCCTTCCATCATCTATAATAATATCTGTATTGCATATTAATCTATAATAATATCTATATTGCATACTAATCTATAATAATATCTATATTACATATTAATCTATAATCAAGATTATACCTGTATCACGATTATGCTTTGTTCTCCATTGCAACAAGCTTATCAGCTCCATATATCTTACGGAGCTTTGGTTTCTCTATCTTACCTGTTGCATTTCTTGGTATATCCGCAAATATTATCTGCTTAGGTCTTTTATAACGTGGAAGCTCAAGACAGAACTTTTCGATTTCTTCCTCTGTACAGCTGACTCCGTCTTTAATCTCTATAATTGCCGCTGTCTTCTCACCCAGACGCCTGTCAGGAAGACCAATTACCGCCGCATCCTTTATCTTGTGAAATCTTCTTAAGAAATCCTCTATCTGCACAGGATATATATTCTCTCCACCTGATACAATAACATCTTTCTTCCTGTCTACAAGAAAATAAAAACCATCTTCATCCTGCATAGCCATATCACCTGTATACAGCCAGCCGTCTTTTAATACTTCCTTTGTAGCAGCTTCATTTCTATAATAACAAGTCATAACTCCGGGTCCTTTAACACATAGCTCACCGACTTCACCCTGACAGACTTCATTATCATTCTCATCAACAATCTTACATTCCCAGCCATAACCCGGAATTCCAATTGCACCAACTTTATCTATATTCTCAACTCCAAGATGAACACAGCCCGGTCCAGTTGACTCTGACAAACCATAGTTAGTATCATATTGATGATTAGGAAAATATTCTTTCCACCTCTTAATCAGTGATGGTGGCACTGGCTGAGCACCTATGTGCATAAGACGCCACTGCGATAAATTGTAATCTGATAACTTAATCTTTCCTGAATCCAATGCATCAAGAATATCCTGCGCCCAAGGCACTAACAGCCATACTATAGTGCAGTGTTCACTTGATACTGCTGACAATATCTGTTCCGGCTTCGTTCCTTTAAGAAGAACCGCCTTACTTCCTGCAACAAGGCTTCCCATCCAGTGGAACTTTGCTCCTGTATGATAAAGTGGTGGTATACATAAAAATGTATCATCTCTGCCAGTAGAATGGTGCTTCTGTTCCATAATAGCCGCCTGTGTAAGGCTCTGGTGCTTATGAAGTATCGCCTTGGGAAATCCTGTTGTTCCTGATGAAAAATATATCGCACCATAATCATCTTCTGTTATCTTAACATCAGGCTCTTTACTTGAACAATCTGCCACAAGTTCGTGATAGCTCTCAGCAAAGCTTGGACAGTTGTCCCCTACATATATAAGAAGTCTTCCTCTTAATAATCTCTCAGCATTAACCTCTATTCTTCCAATAAACGCAAAACCAAATACAATTACATCTACCTGTGCAAGCTCAGCACAATAGTATATCTCATCTGAGTCATATCTGAAATTAAATGGCACTGCTATTGCACCTGTCTTTAATACACCAAAATATATTGGCAGCCATTCCAGACAGTTATACATAAGAATAGCAACCTTATCCCCTTTCTTAACTCCACGGCTTATAAGCATATTGGCAAACCTATTGGCTTTCTCATTAAATACGCTCCAGGTAATCTCACGCCTGTATGGCATATTGGCACTTGGCTGTATTAAATCAAATTCTTTCCAAGTTGTTCTCCTTGTATCTTTCTCATCTGGATTTAGTTCAACCAAGGCAACTTCATCGGGGTATAACTCGGCATTTCTTATTAAATATTCTGTTACTGGCATAGCATTTTCCCTTCCATTATTGAATAAATATATATACTAGCTTTCTTTAAAATACTACATATGTTCTACGGCTAAAATTCATATTTTATTTGATAAATTATCTTAATAAATAATAGAATACCACATTTTACACAAATAAAAAAGAGTTGCAAGGCAACTCTTTAGTTAATTATACCATTTCATCACTTATAATCTTTCCGTCACATATATTAATAATTCTGTTAGTGTTGCTGGCGATATTTATATCGTGCGTAACAAGAACAACTGTTTTCCCCTGATTATTAATTTCTCTTAAAATATTAATGACTTCTTGTCCGGTGCTCTGGTCTAATGCACCAGTCGGTTCATCAGCAAGAATAATATCTGCATTAGTTACAAGTGCGCGTGCTATTGCCACGCGCTGTTGCTGTCCTCCCGACATTTTCTTTGGCAATTTATCTTTTTCTTCCACAATATTCAACTTTTTCAATTGTTCATTAATTATTCTTTTTCTATCTTTTCGTCTTATATTGTTAGCCAGCAAAGGCAGCTCAATATTCTCATAAGCCATTAATGCAAAATGCTGAAATACAAATCCTATATTCTTCTTTCTAAATCTATGTATGTCCGATTTATTCAATCGTGACACTTCTATGTCATCAACATAATAACTTCCGTCTGTAACACTATCCATACAGCCTATTATGTTAAGAAGTGTACTTTTACCACTCCCTGATGGTCCCATAATAGCTACAAACTCCCCATTATCTATAGTTAATGATACCTCATCTAACACTTTTTTATTTTCAACCTTTGCATCATATATTTTTGTTATTTTATCTAATCTTATCATATGCCTGCCCCCTATATATATCTACAACTGGATATATCATCGCAATAACAAGTGTTATCAGAAATAAACCAACTGCTAATAATATTAATTTGACACTCCACAATCCCATACCCTGAATTGTTGAATACCTTATAAAGCTATATAACACATATCCTACAAAATACATTATTACAGTAATTATCATTAGCAGTAACAGATTAACTGCAATATCCGCTATCATTCTTATATTGCTAAATCCAAATACACGTTTTATTGCAAGCTCTTTCTTTCTCTGTACCGTCCAGAATATTGATATAATTATGCTGTTAATAAGGCAAAAAGCATATACCATAACATTAGTTTTAATATTTTCTTTCTGAAGAGTATCACTCACTGTGCTTTCGCCCGTATCTTTCTTGCTATATGACACTATATTACAGGTATTATCAACATTGACTACATTTGAATATACTTTATTATAAATTTCCATTATATCTTGCTTATTACTATATACTGTCAAAGATATATTAGACAGTGAACTAAATGACTGCTTAAGACTATCACTCATACAATCTATATTAAGTACAATCTTATAGTCCCAATAATCAGATACCTGACTTCCTATAACACCTACAACCTCATATTCCTCCTGACCAAGTGTTATATAATCCTTGCCATCCCTATTATATACATATCTGTATTTATCACGTCCTAATGCTACACAATTTCTGCCATTATCCGTTTCTTTATCGGGTATATGTCCTCTAATCATAGGATAAGGGGTTGACTCATTAACTGCCAAAAGCACTTCACAACGGTTCGTACTTCCAATTTGTGCCACTTCTACCGACATACGTCCTTGTGCTAACACATTTCCTACATCTACATTTACTGCCGCACATGATA
>OGFI01001232.1_pt1 | contig 13429 bp, 16 predicted proteins | sample 1570901 | NCBI WGS metagenome assembly OGFI01 (sample SAMEA2582018, study PRJEB24529) | metagenome | biome: Human gut stool | place: China | collected 2011 | reverse complement strand
TACTGTGACTTCCCCAGCGAGCACTGGACGCGCATCCGCACCAACAACGTAATCGAGCGGCTGAACCGTGAGATCCGCCGCCGAACCCGCGTGGTGGGGACGTTCCCTGACGGCAACTCCGCCCTGATGCTGGTCTGTGCCCGCCTTCGCCATGTGGCAGGTACCCAGTGGGGCTGCAAGAAATACATGAATATGAAGCACCTGGAGGCGGCTCTGGACGACGTCTTCATTGCCGGCTGACTTCATTCAGCCGGAGCCTGCAAATAATTTTGCGCATAAATCTTGACGGGACCTCGGTCTTGGGGACCAGATTGCCGTTGCCGTCGTAGACATAAACGGTACTGTCGCCGTTGTGATCCCGTATCAAGACCAAAAGGGGTATCAGCTCAATACGCTAATACCCCTTTTGCTCCATTTTATCTGGCGTTCAAGTATGCTTCTTTAATGGCAGTATCGCTTCTTTCAAAACATCGCCCATGAGATTTTTCCATGGCAACATCAATATACTGAAATGCCTTTTCTTTGTTACCACAAGCCATAGCGACCCGCGCTCCCCACATCTCTCGTTCTCCGCAATCCGCGCGTTCTGGATCAGCCAAGAAAATGTGTTTGACCCAACGCTTCATAACCGCAGTGTCGTTTGCCTTGAGCGCTACAATCAAAATGCGCCACACAATCAGGTAGCTCTCATCATAAGAATATTTGCTGTCAGGGAGCAAATCCCACGCACGCGCAAACATATCGATTGACTGCTGATAGTCGCCTTGCTTAAACAGCGCAGCGGCATCATCCATAGTCTTCGATATTTTTTCTCCCAAGCTGCCTTGAACATACGCCATGATATCACCTTCCTCAGTGTCTAATGAGTCTCTTTATTGCCTGCAAATATTTAAGGTTTTCTCCCTCAAATATTGTTGAGCCTTCCGCCATATACGCCTTTAGCAGATGTTCTTTTGCATCAAGGATACAATCAGACTCAAGCTCGCATTGCCCCAAGCGTAAATTTATAAACGGGTTTCCCGGATCATAAAAATATGCGCGTCTCAGGTATTCCATAGCATTTGAATACTGTTGAAGCTGAAATAATGTATCCCCGATAGCAACAAGGATCCAGACGCGTTCATCTTTATAATCATAGGTTTCAGGAGTTTTCTCCAGAGCATGCTTAAAACAAGACAACGCTTCCTGATACATTCCAACTTCCGAAAGTGAATTTCCTTTCTCACATAATTCATTTACGCTTTGCATGGACGGTTCCTCCTATTATGCTGGGGGCAAGTAACGTTGAGTGCGTCGCATTATAGTATTCGATACCCCACTTCGCAGACAGATAAACTAAGGCTGAAGAGAAGACTTGCTTGCCTTAACAAATTTCGGAGAAGAGGGCGTGGCAGAGCAACACCCTCTTCTTCATCACACAGGGATTCTCTGATTGCCCGGCGCTATCCCCAGTGGCGGCGTTTTACGCTTACGGGCGTTTCAATCTGGCCTATTATTTGACGCTGTCGAATTGTGTGGAAGAAATGCCTAAGGCAGCGTTAAGCAAAGCGGTTCTGCACGGACAAAGAGTGGGTTTAGTTTGTATCATGAACACTCCATTTTCGATTACAATATCATACTGACTGAAAACATTCATGATTCGCTTTCGTCCAATTCCATCAAAAATTGGATCAGACCAAAAGTTAATCCAATGCACCGACGATGGCATACAAGTGGGCAGTAAGCCCTGGCCTTTTTGAAAAAAGGCTATATCAGCAATACACCCCCAATATGGCTGAAAAATCCGAGTGCATTGCTTGAAAACATCGGCGAACACTGTTACATGTTCAAATTCATCAAAAAATCCATCGGGAAAATTGATGATAATGGTATCATAAAACTGAGAGGATTGATTGCCAATCGTTGCGCTAAAGCTAAGGGATTCACTTTCTGCTTGAGAAGAATACATGGATATGGAATACCCTAATTCTCCTAACAGTTGGTTGCCTTTATTAACTGGATTTTTTTTAAGGGCTTCCATAAAAGCATCCGCAGACCACGCAATCGGCTGAGATGTTTTTTTCTTGTTAGCCTTATAAAAATGAGGCGAGTACTCTTCACGCAAATCCCTAATTACTGAAAACACATCAAATGCACAATCAATTTGTGTTTGAAGGGGCTTGGCTGAAGGCTTTTTCCATAACAACATGCAATGCTTCATTTTCCACTCCTTAATTGCCCGGCTGTAGACGAGTTTTATTCCGGTAATACCATTCTGCCGGAATAGGATTTCAGTTGCGTCTCTAGCGGCCTTCTCTTTGAAGTACCAAGTTATAGGTGCCCCCATTTGCAGCAGCAAGCTGGCGCCTCGCCTGATCAACAAATCCATCGGCGCCTTTAAACCAACTCCTGAATGTGCCAGAGGAATCAACAAACTGTGAGTATTTTGCTTTTGTTTCAATGAGTATGCCATTGGAATAACCGTCAAATTTTACTCCATTTTGAACCCAAGCCTGTCCGGTGTGTCCAGTAATGGCAGCTTGATAATCACGGGAGGCTTTTGACATGCTTTCATTAACATCTTGCCAAGAGCCTTTGGTAATGCTTCTTTGGATGCCGCCAGCTTCATCTGTAAGTTGATAAAGTGTTGTCGATAGTTGCTGCTTATTCTTGTAAGTAAGATCCTCAAAGTATCCCTGCGCCTTTTTTGCCAAGTTTAGGATCTTTTGACCAGCCTTTGAGCTCTGAAGAATATCTGCAACCTTATCAACAACCGTTGCTCCAACTAAGGCCAGTGCTACATCCGTAGCCACACTGCCGACTGCTCTTCCATACCGATACACCTGAGCATCTGTTTTCGAAACGAACGGATCCAGAGTATCAATATATCTGGCTACATGGTAATAATCTCCAAACGCCCCTTTGAGTACAGTTTTGGCAAGTGTAAGCAAATCAATTTCGCCCTTCACTGCACCAACTGCCAATTCCTTTACCATCGAAATGGTCTGTGGAATACTCTCGATAAGGCCAATGGTGTTATCCTTTATGCACACAGCAAAAACGCAATACAAATTGTTGGAAAAATTGTTCGCATTTTCTGCATAGCTATGTCTCCCTCGTTAGTGTTAGTATTCCAATACTACTAATAACACCTCACATTACATAAAAAGTGCCATCTCTGATTTTCTCCTGATAGTCGCTTTCGTTTGCCCAATTCTCCTCATTAGGATGTACTTGCGTAAATCTTAAAATCAAATCTCTGTGATCTATTTCTGCATAGAGCCTAAAGTCTCTGCCCGGGAAAAACTCTTTGAGTCTCAATTTCAACCCGCCCATAACGATTTTGATAAATTCTGAACGCGCTGAAACGGAAACATTTGCACCGAAAAAATTGTCAAAATGCAGATGATTATGCAGTGCTTCTGTACTTGTCTTATCAATGTTAATAGAGACATTTTCTTTTTGCCCATTTATAGAAACGAGTGTAAGGTCATCATTTGCAAGATACACATCAAACCCAAGTAAAAATGTCAACTCGCAAATCTGTGCTGAATCTAAAGATTTCATATAATCCTCCTAAGGGGATCGCTGGATATCCAGCGATCCCTCGAATTCTTAGTGTACGCCTTGCAACCCCAAATACTGCTCCAACCCTACATTCAGTTTCTTCACGAATTCTGCGTCATTCAGCAAATTCTGAATATTCTTGGGCGCAATATCAAAGTTGCTTGCATCATAAAACCTCTTTGTGACATTATCAAAGATATACTTTTTGTTCCCAGTTTGGACATGAACTTGTCCAGGTCTTACAGTCGGATTTGGATTTTTCACATCAATGCGCACACCTTTTTTGTTGTATAGAGTTTTTGATGTGCATCGTGTGCTCTCTTTATTCCAATTCGCTTTTGCCTTTGGGTCTCCACGTGAGTATTTTTTCTTCTCACACTGGAACTTTTCAAAATCCCCACCAAAATTACCAGCTGCAGCTGCAGCAACTGTAACACCTGCGCCAGCCGTAACAACGCCTTCTGCCGAAATTGCGACACAAATTGGCAATGCTACTGCACCAACACCTGACCCGATACCGCCAATTCCTGCAAGCAACTCGCTGATACCCTTGGCTGTCATGCCCAATCCGACAGCGGTACCAATAATGTCACCAATAGATTTCCCTAAATAATAAGAATCTGTATAAGATACTCTGTTTAGGAAGTATTGGTTAATTTGGCTTTTTGTCCGCAAATAGGAATTAAAGTATTCCATGCTGGGCAGTTGTCCTGTCATATATCGACCAGTGTTAATAAGTGCCTGCAACATCATGGCGGAAGTGTCTCCCGCAGAAATCAACAGAGACGCAACGATTCCCATTTCCAAGTCACTTTTGCGCACAGGATTCGTAAAGTGCTTGGTTACATCACCTACTTTTTGCCTGAGATATTCTGCCGCATCGTACAGCTTTTCTTGAACCCAATTTGATACGGATTCTCCTAATAGTCCAAGCGGGTCTGTGGAACAGATAGGGTTATCTACAACATACAGATACTGCACCAGCATCATAGGATCGCTGACATAATTGCTAATGCTATACTCAGCCGGATTAAGGATGGGGTCGATTGCCGCAAACCGCTTGTTCTCCGCATCGTACATTCTCGCCTTTGCGTAGAACTGGTTCAGAACATCATCATACTCGTGGGTGGCGTAGGTAATCTCCGGCAGCAGTCTGCGGAAGCCGCCGTCCACGGTGATATCCGTGTACCGGCGCACCTCGCCCCAATCGGTGTAGTCTGCCCGTGCGGTCACACGGCCGTACTGATCGGAGAGATTCACCACGCTGCCAAGGCGGTCGGTGTGGACGTAGGCCATATTGACGCATTTCTTGATGCTCTGCCCCCACCAGTTGCTGCCTTCGCCAATCGTCATGACCTGCAGCTTGTCCAAACCGTAGGTGTAGGAAGTCATAGCCGTCCTGCTCGGACTTCATCAGCACCCGCTGGTCGATGTCCAGTCTGGTATAGTCAATGACATAATCCGTCTTGACCACTTCCGGCTTTTCGATGCCGGTCTCCACGCTGGGCGTCTGGCAGTGGAAGTCCGTGTAGCCGTGGCTGTTGTCTTCAAGGATCTGCTCCGTGCCGACGCGGACGCCGAGGCCGTTGAAGGTATACGCACTAACCTCGCCGGCCTTGTTGGTACCCCGCACCATGCGGTTCGTCTCGTCATAGAGATAGGTCGCAACGGTGATATTCTTGGGTCCGGTGGTGGTAGGCGAGCAAATCTATCTTCACCAAACTGCCCAGTTTTATTGTCCCCAAAAAACTGCCAGCAATGGAATAACTGTTGATGCTGCAACAATCAATATAGATGCGCGCCAAATTAAAATCGGTTTCCGTCTGATTTTCCAAATCGAGCAAGCAACGGGCCATGAAATGAAATTAAGTGGGAACACATATAATGCTTCATTTTTTAATGTCCAGCTATATGTAGTTGACAGTATTATACCGAAGCATATGTACGCAATTGATAATAGCAAAAAAAGTGTACTATGCTCCTTGATATACCGAAAAAAACTCATCATCGTTCACCAATTCAATTAGAAACTGCTCAACTTATGTCATTGACATATATCTGTTGCTCTGATATAGCGAACATGCGGGCATTTCTTGCTTTACGCTTAATCTTCCTACATATTCTTCCAATGCGTCTCCGCCAAGAAAAACGCCAAGTTCATTGGACAACTTTTCCGCAAAGCAAAGGGGTAATTCGTTTCCTAATGTTGCAACAAGCCCATCACAATTAGGAAATATCTCTTTGAATTCATTTCTTAATGATTCAATTCCTTCGATATGTGCCGAAATCGTATTTCCTGTGCTGAACGCTTCTATTTTCGAAATACATTTTCCTCTATTCCCCCAATATAATCTAAGCGCTTCCTCTACTTCTAATCCTTGGTTCACTTTTTTTCCAACAATGCTTACAAGTACAGGTACCCCTTTTTTCTTCGAGTATGTCATAGCAATATAGTCATATGATAAATTGAGTTCGCAAAAATAGGACACCGCATGAGGATACTGAATAATTGTTGATGTTTTTATGGCTTCATATTCAAGCAAGTGAGTCATCTGTCGACGCAATCCATTATATATGGACTTTGCAACTGAATTAGGCTGTTCTGTGAAAATGTGAATTGCACCCTGCAATATTATCATAACGCCCCCCTATCTTTTTGGATATGAAGATGCGTTGGGGCAGAAATAATATCTGCCCCACCACATCCTCCAACCTTATAGATTTGCCAAGAAATATCACGGAAGTACATATCCAAACTGCATAGTTAATCCTTGGAAAACCGCAAGTGCAGATTGGGACAACCCTATACTCTTGACTGCTGCCCACGCATTAGACAGCGCTCCAGCGCCAGCAACTTCATCTCCCAGTACCGGAGACAATAATGTACCCACAAAAACTCCAACTGCAATAACAGCCTTAGTTGACATAGCGTTAACCTCACGCGCTGTTTCGTATATGTCTTCAACTGCAGGGAGCACTGCAGTCGCATGCTCGAAGCTGGGTTCAGAATCGCCACACTGGATTTTAAAGAAGTATCCAACTTTGCCCGGTCCGAGATAAGATACCAACATACTATACTTTATTCCATTAATTTCTAACATCGAAGCTGTCGAAGATGTAAATGCGAATCCTGGAACATTTTTATTTACATCATACCATTTGAACTTATAATTCTCTGCGCGCTTATACCGCGTATACTGATTGGGGTCAATATACTTTTTCAAAGAACTATCAAATCGATATAATCCAGAATACCCAGGCTTAACTTCCCATACACTATGCCCCAACTTAATATCAATTTCTTTTGCCAGGTGCCGCGCCTCCAAAATTGGCCATCCTTTTTTGGAACTTGCCAAGTGAATTTGTTTGCTTGCAAGCACTTGTGCCGTCTCATGGAAAGAAAGGTATATACTCTGGTCAGTTATGCCATCAGATTCGAACAAATCCTCTTCGGTATCACGATACAAGGAATCTATTACACCATTAAGCTTGCCCACTCCAGAAGCACTTATATTACCCAGCAAATCACGAACGCCGCTTGTTGCAATATCTAAAACATTAAGTAGTGAAACCGCTGCAAATACTTGATCCTTATCAATTGCACCGCCAAGGTACGCCACATTAACAAGGTTGAGCCATTCTTTGGGCATCTCACTAAGCGGGTCAATCCACTTTATGGGATTGTCCACAGCATACAGATACTGTACCAAACTAATTGGGTCCGCAACTGTTCCCGCAATTAAATCTACCGCGTCAAACCGCTTATTCTCCGCGTCGTACATTCTGGCCTTGGCGTAGAACTGGTTCAGAACATCATCATACTCGTGGGTGGCGTAGGTGATCTCCGGCAGCAATCTGCGGAAACCACCGTCCACGGTGATGTCCGTGTACCGGCGCACCTCGCCCCAATCGGTGTAGTCTGCCCGTGCGGTCACACGGCCGTACTGATCGGAGAGATTCACCACGCTGCCAAGGCGGTCGGTGTGGACGTAGGCCATATTGACGCATTTCTTGATGCTCTGCCCCCACCAGTTGCTGCCTTCGCCAATCGTCATGACCTGCAGCTTGTCCAAACCGTAGGTGTAGGAAGTCATAGCCGTCCTGCTCGGACTTCATCAGCACCCGCTGGTCGATGTCCAGTCTGGTATAGTCAATGACATAATCCGTCTTGACCACTTCCGGCTTTTCGATGCCGGTCTCCACGCTGGGCGTCTGGCAGTGGAAGTCCGTGTAGCCGTGGCTGTTGTCTTCAAGGATCTGCTCCGTGCCGACGCGGACGCCGAGGCCGTTGAAGGTATACGCACTAACCTCGCCGGCCTTGTTGGTACCCCGCACCATGCGGTTCGTCTCGTCATAGAGATAAGTTGCAATGGTGATGTTCCTAGGCCCGGTGGTTGTGGGAGAGCAGATCTCTTCTTCCTTCACCAGATTGCCGCGCTTATCGTAGGTATAGCCGTAGTCATAGATGCGGGTGATCTTCTGCTCATAGCCGCACACATGCTTGCTCACCATCTGGTTGAGGTCGTTGTACTGGTAGGTATCCTCTTCACCCTTAGTTGGACCGCTCTGCTTCAGCAGATTGCCCAGTTACATAGACTCGATGTTTACATCTTCATTTACATCTTTAGCCTTTTCGAGCGCATGCAATAAAATGGTGAGGAAATCTTCTCCGTCGCTTGTCACAAAATAATTTGATAGGTCCGTGATATCTTCACTTATATCATTTCCCCACGGTGGTTGCTTGGATAAATCTTCTATATCCCATATGACATGAACAGGAGATAAGTCTCTAAGTTCTGCGCTTATGACAGCAAGTTCACCTATCGCGGCATCTACATGCTCTTTTGGTAGGTGGCCTTGATACAGCTCTTTCATAATCACGGGGAATCGACTTCCCCATTTCATATTTTCCAAATTATATGCTACGGTCGAAAAGAACGCGTGTAAGAAGTCACCGCTTCCAATTTGATACCAGTAAAATTTCACCTTAAACCCAACCATACCGCATTCCTCCAAAATCATATATATGGGGCAACGGGGAACTCAATCATGTTGTTGAGTTCCCCGCCGCTGACCTCAACCTACATAGGACTATACTTCTTCAACAGTCCCGTATAATTTACAACACCGCTTATTTCACTTTGAAGGAAATGCTTACTCCTCCATTTGTTTTTTGTGTAATTTCAGTATACAGCTTAGTCAGCACTTCATCAGAGACATTTTGTCCTCTAAGATCAATCTGTACAGACTGTTTTGATCCCTCCGGCAAATGCATCAACCGTTGTTCGTATTGTTTTACAATATTTCTAACCAAATTCCTTCTTCCACTACTACTTTCAAGGTTATAATTCTTTATATCTACACTATGCCCCACCTTATAGTAGTCGGGTCTTACGCTCCCCTTTGCCCCATTGTAATTGATTTTCTCCGCCAAATCAAGGGCGGTGTAGGAATACTGCGTCACATAACCGTCCGCGTCGGTCTTGGAGACCAGATTACAAATAGCTGAAATGCCGGGGAAATCGGAAAAGTACCGATTTCCCCGGCAGCTGCTGCAACTCAGCAAACAGGTGGTCTATTCATGTTAGCTCAAGCAAATCACATATGCGTTGTGCGATTTCGGCAGGCTGCGCATCTGTAGTAAGAGAAATTTCTCTCTGAATTACCATGTCGCGCCCTTCTGGGACACATCTACAAAGTAAAGGTTTTTCATTCATCCGAATCATTATCATGATGGACGATTTAATAATTTTACTTTTTGACGCTTTAATGCCAAAGGATTTAAAGTTGCGAAACAAAACACTTTCCATCTGTGTAACAGAATTCGAGGTGTTTTCGTCAAGAATCTTTTTTTCGTTTTGTTCCAAAACGCCAACACATGTCAAGAGAGCTTGCTGAATTTCTGAAATAGAGCAGCTACTTGGTAAACACAAAATAGGCTGAGAGTATACACCCGGTCCGTTTCCTTTATATTTTTCAAAATATAAATCTCTCGTCCCGGTAAAGATTAGTTTATTGTCGTACAAATAGATTTCTATTGTATAGTTCAAATGTTTACCTCCTGATTACTTAATAATCGCAATAGAAACAGCAATATTTTTTTCAGCAGCATATGCATACAGGCTGTTCAAGGCATTGATTTGCGCATCTGCCAGCTCTATGTCGGGAATAGCTAAAAGCAATTCTTTCCCAGAATAATTTCATTGTAGAAAAAATCGAGTATACACCGTCATATAGCACGCTCTTGAGGGCACCAACACGAATTCCTTTGATAACCGCATCAGAGGCTTCAAAGGTAAGAACTGGAGCGACATCGAACTTGGAGTCAATTCTACTTATTCCAAAGGTGTTGTTCTTGTAATTGAAAAAGCTAAAAAGGAGACAGTCTTGATAGCGATGGAGTACAGGGCCTGTTGAAAACGGAGTAAACTCACCATGATATATGACTGTTTTTCCGCTACTATCGATAAATATCTCTATTCTGAACTAAAAGTATTCCGCGATATGACAAAACAATGGCCTGTTCGATGCTGATTACGCCCTTTGGATCGAGCATCCCTTCTGCCGTTCCCCGAAACAGATCAGCGTTCAACAGGATTCCCAGTGCTTCAATCGCCCAACTGGAGATATCATCTTTATCCGCAAAAGAAACCATCTTAGGGGATCTTAGGATGAGTTTTTGACCAATTGTTTGTTCAATATAGTCAAATGTGCGGTAAAGCATAGTAGCGTATTCCTCTCGTGTCACATCCCTGTATGGCTCAAACTTTGAGCCATCTCCAGTGCCCTTTGTAATTCCTATTGCGTATGCCTTATTGATATCTTCAAACATAGTGTGCCCAACAGGTACATCATCAAATACTTGGACATCGCTGCCTTCAATCGAAGCGTTTGTTGCTATCTCTACGAATTTGACAAGAAATGCTGTTGCCCAGTCTCTATGCAACGCTCGCCGGCAATCATCATACATTTCAAACGGTAGCAGTCCTTCGTTTTCAGCAGCAGATACTTCCGCCTTTGCCCATTCACTATATATGGGTAGATCATTTGCGAAAGCAATGGTTCCCATAGATGCACAGAGCAAGAAGGCTACGCATACAGTAGCCACTTTTCTTAAAAAAGCATTCATGTTTCTCCTCCTATCAGTATTTTTCAAAAGTGTTATTCGGCGGTATCTGCTTCAATGTAAATTTTCTAACGGCCTTTGTTAGCTTCTACTGGCAGACCCTCCAAACACCGCAATCCCAGTAGATCGTCCTTGTCTTAAAATTCTTTTGACCAGCAATCTCCTGCGGTGCAAGATAGCATATTTGTAGTCCCTGTTGCTCCAGCCCTTCAATATCAACAATCTCTAATCCGTATGAGATACTGCCAGAAGATATCCCCTCACGCCATTCTATTCCGCCAACAGGTCTGTCATAGTCAGTAGTATCCAACAGCTTGCAACACATTAACAAGAAATTAAGTAGGATAGAATCCTGACAAAATCATCTTTATCGAAGTTGTACCCATAGACTGTAAACCCGAGACTTTTGTGGACAAACTCAGCATAATATCCACTTTGCTCGTCACTGTCAAAGCGGAATATATTTACATTTTCTCCCGAAATTGTAGAGGCCAATGGCGCACTATCGTTAGTTACTTGGGTATTGTCCGACTTTGGTGCTCCGTCTTTGATTATTTCTATACTTACTTTCTCATTACCGATAGGGTTGGCCCATATGAAATTATGCCCCTGCATATCGCTTCCATCGCTGAACTTGAAGATGCCATAAGACCCGGTGTTCTCCTCAATCATGTCGGGGAAAACACTTGAAATATCAAATTCAATCCCATAGTAATCAAAAAGCTCTTCTTTTGTGTATTCATGGTAGTTGTCGGGGCCCAAAGCAAAGAAGCCTGTTTCGGGAATTTCCGAGGCGAGTTCATTTATTATAATTTCTGTATCCTCCGTGTTTGCGAGAGACAATGCGGCACCTCCCTCCGAATTTCCCGAAATTTCACTTGAAATAGCTTGACCCCGGCTGCTCAACACCACCCCAGTAAATATAGCAATTATTAAAACAACGCCAATAGCCATTCCTATCGTTTTGGACTGTGCTTTCATATACTACACCACCTCGTTTTTCGTTATAGACACAAGTTCTATTATATCTTACACGATAATAGACGAAAAATCTAATGTTTTGTTCCTTTATAAATGACGAAATGTGGCTTGCCACATCAAACAGCCGATAAAATGACAAAACAACTCGGCCATGCAGCCAAAACACTCCGGCTATCCGACAAAACAGCCCGGCTTTTTTTCGTCAAATCAGGTCGGCTTTAACAGAAGAACGGAAACAGAAACGATACTAATGCAAATCCCCAAAAGAAAAGTGCTGCTATAATATATAAGACCTTTTCAATTCGAGAGGCATCGACGATGAGGCAGTAATAGCCGCACACTGCACAGATGCCGCTGATGAATGTAAATCTGCAGTGTTCGTAAACCGTGTCAAAATAAATCTGCGGCAAATCAAAGTGGGCAACAGAAATGTGCAACGATACCGTGAATAGTATGCAGCACAGTAGCAGTAAGCCGATAGCGTATTCATAAGTTGGGCGCGAGCCATACCATCGAAATGGAAAAATAGTTTTCTCCAGCCATTTAGCAAGAAACCCGGTGTGGCATTCACGCCTCCGAAATGCAGTGCTAACTGGATTGTGCTTTGTAAGCCAGAATGAGGCATATAGAATTATCCACGCCACAAGACTTACAATATAGTTTTCAGTCATTTTTTGTTCTCCAATAGGATGTTGGTTCAGCTGTTGGCACTTTTTCACTCGTCCCTATGTCCGAGCTGTGGATATGACTGGCTCTGATTTAGCTCCTTTACAGGAATACTTTCCGCGAATAGCACGGGAATGCAGTTGCAACGACGAACTGTTTTCTTTATGACATCTCTGGCCCGTTTGCTGATGATTATTTCTTGTAAAGTGTAATTGCCATATTCTCATGTTTTCTCTCCCAAGCCCATATATCAAGACCAAAAACTATTTGCTATGTCGGTCAACACATCCGATTCATAACCGGTTTCAACATCAACAAAATACCCGATAAAGTATTGCTCCACCTCTGGATCGCCTTTGAGCGCAGCTAAATGGTTAAAAGCCGCTTCACGCAGTTTGCTCCAGCGGTCGGACGAGTCAGCACACTTCATAGCCACCTCTTTCAGTTGAGGATCGCAGTGGCATCTAAGATAGATCAGTGCGGCCCGAAGCTGAGGACTGTACTTGAGTGGGTTTTCCAACCACAAAGATAAATCGTCATCGGTAACCTTGCCAATGTCCGCTACGGTCGTAATGCCAAACTCATACCATGTTGGATAATTGCGCCCTGCGTCAACGAATTCCTGGGGGAGTTTTGAGTCGCGGATTAGGTTTCCCGAGTAAGGGGCTGGGCGCGTGTCGGTAGTTTGCTGCCAAGGCTTTGCAGGGAGTATCTTGGCGGGTAACTGAGATATGGAAACGGTAAAGGGACCAAAATACGCGCGGTCCGGAACAGGCGTAGAGCTGGACCTTGCCTGTGCATAGAAGTAGCCGCCAAACGGAAAAATCGTGATACAGGGAAGTTGCCGCCCAAGTCGCGCGGCGGCACAAGCCTTGTGATGGCCGTCCAACAAAACAGAAATGCCTTCAGCACAGGAAAATGCAATCGCCCTGGGGAATGTGTCTGTTGTGTCAAAGCGCTGCGTGTAATAATCCACACGCTCTTGATTCAAACGAGTTCTCGGCTGAGAAGGATACAGAAAGACAGGAGCGCCTTCGCTGTAAGTAAATTCAAAATCCGGGTCATTGTACCAAGCTGGTCCGGTAGCCTCTACATTGGAAAATGCGTCGG
>OGFI01001208.1_pt1 | contig 13723 bp, 8 predicted proteins | sample 1570901 | NCBI WGS metagenome assembly OGFI01 (sample SAMEA2582018, study PRJEB24529) | metagenome | biome: Human gut stool | place: China | collected 2011 | reverse complement strand
AGGTGTACAGGCAGCGATGTCATAGCCGAGCATTACTAATTGCCCGTTCACTTTTGGTCTTGCCGTGTATGGGTGGTATATACGTTCAGTTTACCGGTTTCATTACCGGTTGTTCTTTACTTTTTACATCATGTCTGCCTTATTCAGGTGACTATAGCACTGAGGTTCCACCTCTTCCCATTCCGAACAGAGAAGTTAAGCTCAGTCACGCCGATGGTACTGCGTAACAGTGGGAGAGTAGGTAGTCGCCGTTTTTTTAGAGAAGCCCCTGTATCGGAAGATGCAGGGGCTTTCTTGTTTTGGGGCTATCATTCCGAACAGAGAAGTTAAGTTCATTTGTCTGCCTTGCCTTGTTTTGCTTTGCTTTTCTTTTCTTTGTTTTGCTTGTTTTCTTGGGGTCAGCAGATTTTTAGTGGGGATTATTTTATATTTGTGAAGTATTTTTCTTTCTTTGCTTTTAGGGTATTATATTATATCGTATCATATCATACCCATATCACATCATATATCTGGCAAGCATCTCCTCTTATGCCTTTCTGTTCTTATGTCTAAAAGAATGCTATGCATCCGTTTATTTGCCCCTTTCATCTCTCTTTATGGTAACTTTTGATTATGAAATCCGTTGAAAATAAGAATTTTAAGATTAGTGTCAATAGATGTATATTTGCATCTTGCACTAAAATATATGAAATTAGCAAGATTGGACAATCATATATTTGTATAAACTCTATATATTTACAAATTATATAGTTATAGATGAAAAGTAGCATTGAAAATATATACAAGCTGAAAGTTAATCAAATAATTGATTACATAAAGTTTAATTTGCATCAACCATTGCAATTGAACGTTATAGCCGATATAGTAAATATGTCTCAACGGCAATTGCTTCGTATGATGAGCTCTGTTCTGAATGAACCATTATACCCTTATGTGGCAAGGCAACATGTAGAACGGTCTGTACTATATATGCAAACTGAAGACATGAGTTTACAGAATTTGATTGGGTTAGTCGGCTACGATAACCCGTAATTGTTCTCCAAAGCATTTAAGAAATAATTTGGTATTTCTCCCAAAACATATATCAGTAGATTAAGGATGTGATTAAAAGAGTGCGAACATAATAGAAAGGAGTGTGAATTGCATGCTGAACTCCAAAGTTTCGAAGGACTATATTTAGTGTATATGCGTATATGGGGCAAATATGGAGGGAAAGAACTTTATACAACAGCCTGGAGTACATTTTGAGGAATACATCAATTATTCAAAAGAGAATAAAGAATAGAATATCACAAAAATATACATATACCGATAAAATAAACTAAGTCATGGAAAATAGCTTATCTAAATACATCATTCTAACAGAAGAAAACATGGCCAAAGAGCATATCTGCTGTGCATTCTCTGACAAAAAATGCGCAGCAGGTTATGAGTTGAAAAAAGAATGGCTAACAAAGGAATTTGCAAATGGTTATGTTTTCAGACGGCTTGACGCACGAGCCAAAGTCTTTATAGAATACGTTCCTGCTGAGTATGCATGGCTTCCGGTTACTGCTCCCAATTATTTAATGGTGAATTGTTTTTGGGTTTCAGGCCAGTATAAAGGGCAAGGGCATGGATATAATTTGCTTCAGTTTGTGATTGAAGATGCAAAAAAGCAACAGAAGGATGGATTGGTTACTGTTGTAGGTACAAAAAAGAATCATTTTATGAGTGATACGAAATGGTTACTGCAACATGGCTTTGAGGAAGTAGAAAAACTTCCAAATGGATTTTCATTGTTAGTAATGAATTTTCATGAGAATAGTGCAGTTCCGTATTTTAATGATTGCGTTAAAAGTGGAGAATGTCCCGACAAACAGGGAATGGTGGCTTATTATTCCAATCGTTGCCCATATACGGATTATTATGTAGATGGTATGTTGCGTGTTCTTGCTCAAGAAAAAAATATTCCCTTAAAAGTGATTAAATTAGAAACAAGAGAGCAAGCACAAAACTCTCCTACACCAGCTACTATCTTTTCTCTTTTTTGTAATGGGAAATTTGTAACAACGGATTTAAGTGTATGTACAGAAACTAAATTTGTTAAGCTGATAAATTTGTAAATGAAAGAGTTTATTGGTGGTATTTTAGTACAAATAGAGGTTTGAATTGAATAGAGCCAACATATCCCGATTTCAGCTTGCCATATTATCTGTCCGTACGTCGTGTCGGTCGCAGTGAGCACTACAATTCTTTTTCAAATCAAAAGTTGTTCGGTCGCTTGTTTCCATGTGTATTTTTCTTGTGACAAGTCGCGGAAAATACACATGGAAAGCGTAGCGTTAGCGCCTGTGACAAAAAGGTTTTGATTTACCTTTGATTATAGGGAATCTGCTGTAACCATTCTGTTTTTGAGAAGAATATTAATTTCAGACTTACGTTATATTAAAAAAAATCTCAAAAAGAGATTAAAAGCACCTCAAGCTATTTTATTCGACTTGATTTCTACCATGCTTTTACCCGAACATTTTATCTGCAAAACAGTCTCTCCATAACCATAAGATGTTTTAACTCTCAGTTTAATTGAGCACCTCTGAATAGGTTTAAATGGGAATATCTTTTAAGTATACGTTTATGAGTAAACTAGTTAATATTCCCAGCTTCAGGAAATCCTGGCTTACCAATACCCCGTTTCATTAAGGTTTTCAATTCTGATAGATATTGAAGGTATATATACCTGGGATTAGTACAATGTTTTTTGCATAAGGAAGCTGCCATTCCTACTACTTCTCCCATCATACCGCCAGTTCTCATTACTCGTACCGTTCCTAATGCAATATGAGTTACGCTTATATTTCGACCTGCCATAAATAAGTTTTCAATATTTCGGGAATATAGGCAGCGGTATGGAACCGCATATGGTTTTATGTCTTGTACATCGCAATAGGAAAGAAACGGTGCTTCTTTTATTCCGGGTATCGGTTTGGGATAATGGAGATCTATTCCCCAAGTCGTGGTAAATGTTGCATCTTCATACTGGATATTATTTAAGATGTCTTGTTCTCGTAAGACAAGGTCGCCCATCAAACGTCGTGATTCCCTTTTGCCTCCTATGTAGGCTACCCATGTCAATTCTTTTCTTGCAAATTGCTCTTTCATTTTACTCTTGTTTTTCAGAAAATCCCAATTACCATAGATTGCGCGGAGGGCATAATCCCGGATAGATTCAATTTCTGTTATCTGATTATCATTTAGACCAACTTCCCAATCCCAATCTCCGCGAGTAATGGGAATGCAGGTTGTATCATTAAATTGAATAGCCCAAGGACAATTTGGAAAGACAGAAATGTCTTGTGTATCTTCTGCATACCATTGCACCGAAGTTCCCATTACCAACTGGTCGGCTATTAGAGGGGCTCTGAGTTCACCTGTTTCGGCTTTACTTTCTCTTCCCATACGATAGTCTGCTCCGGCTAGAAAACCGATTTCTCCATCTCCGGTACAATCTGAAAACAATTGTCCTTTAAATATGTACTCTTTTCCAGATTCAATATTTTTCCCGATGATTGCGATGATTTTATTCCCTTTTATTTGAACATCAATCGCTTGTGTATTTAGAAACAGATTCAAGTTTTTTTCATTTTGCAATAACTCAAGTTTTTTATTATCTTCATAAATAAAAGAAGGTCCTGCATTATGTATTTTTCTTGCTGGTTCTTGTCGTAAAATTTTCATTATTTGTTTACTTCTAAGAGATGAAGTATCTTGTTGGGCTTCCCAATCATTCCAATATCCGACAGGACCTAGTTCATCTACGAGATTCCCTAATTGGGGATAAGGTTGTTGGGTTATTAACCCTGAAAGCCCGACTCGAACTTCCGAACTGTTATTTCCACCCAAAACCGGACGATTTTGAATCAAAGCCACCTTGCATCCAAGGCGGGCAGCACTGATGGCAGCGCAACAACCTGCTATTCCGCCACCGACAACAACCAAGTCGTATTCTCCTCCATCCTCTGGAATTATAGGCTCTTCCGACATATTACGGCGAAAATCTGCTAATTCATTTCCACTATCAGGAAGCAACATGTTCATATCCGAAGTGAGGAAAACTGCATCACATCGACCGTCAAAACCAGTCAAGTCCTGAAGTTCAATTTTATTTTCGCCTGCTTTTAGTGTGATAATCCCACCATTCTGCCAATGCCACTCAGCTTTTTCTGTTCCAAATGTTTTTTCCAATGCTTTTCCATTCAATAATACTTTGAAACGTCCGGGAGCGGCTGTCTGATCCCATTTCTTAATCCAATTTCGCGTTCTGACCCAAATTCGGTATTTTCCCTTATTCTCAATTTGAAACTTTGTTGAAGCATTTTTTACGGGTATACCCAATCCGTGTGCTAACAAATAAGAAGAACCCATTTGTTTCATAGATTGATTATCCAATACCCATCCACCTTTATTATCAAAACTTTCGGCTTCAATAAATATATTGTCAGCCTTTAATGACCAAGATATACTCAGCAATAAAATCATCCACAATAATTTCATAAGGATTTTTATTTATATAATTATACAAATAGTACCACGTAGAATAAGATGTTTCATGGAAAAACCATTTTGTTTCTAATTGTAATTTGAATGTCATTTTTTCTGTCTACATTGACCTTCTCATCCAAATATCCGGATTTGCAGAAAACAAGTACGTCGTCTTCTGGTGCATCTATAAAGTATTTGCCATTTTGATCAGTTACACCTATTACCTGCTGTTGTGCTGTAGAGTAGATTTCTACTTTATCTACAGGTGTAGCCTGCACATCTCGCACCACGCCTTTGATATGTATAATGTTTCCTTTACCTATTTCTTCGGGGAGCTGTTCTTTGATAGAGCAAGGGCTAACAGCCATATTTTGCCCTATGCTAATAGTCTGCTTTAATAGTATATGGTCTGAGGCATCGCCTATCATTATTTCAAAGCTACCAGGTTCTACCATTGTCTTTCCTGCTTCATCGGTAAGGGCTAAGTCTTGAACTGCAAAGTGCAGAGGAACTCGGGTTGTCTCGCCAGGTTCCAATGCTACTTTATTAAATGCTTTCAACTGTTTGACTGGAGTAGATATGGAACTGAAAACATCTCTTACATAAAGTTGCGGTACGGCTTTTCCTGCCCAACGACCAGTATTTTTCACAGTCACAAAAACTTTTATAGAATCTACGGATTGTTGTATCTGCATATCTGTATAATTGAAAGTAGTATAAGTTAATCCATGCCCGAAAGCCCATAGAGGACCTGGAGAAGAGAATACATAGTCTCGTCCAGGTTGTTCATAACTTCCAGGCTTATGGTAAAATCCTCGATCTGTAGGCAAATGGTTATAATAGGCAGGCAGGTGGCCGCTACTTTGAGGAAATGATACGGTCAGATGCCCGGACGGGTTTGTCTTTCCGAAAAGTATATTAGCGATGGAACTTCCTTCTTGTTCTCCTGCATACCATTGTATAAGAATAGCAGGTATGTGTTTTTTTTCCCATGCTATAGAAAAGGGCTTGCCTGTTACCAGAACCAAAATGACCGGTTTTCCAGTGGCATGAATAGCTTTTATTAGCTTTCCTTGGGCACCGGTCAAAGCAAGGTCTGCAAGGTCAAAACCCTCTCCACAATTGGTTTCGTTGTAGTCTCTTGCCAATGAAGCACTGGAACTGCCACAGAATAAAATGGCTACATCGCTCTGCCGGGCTGCTTCAACAGCAGATGCAATGTGTATGGTATCTAAAGACATCATACTACATCCTTGTGCATAGCGTATTTGTATGCCAAATGGTTCTGTCAGTTTGCGTATACCTTCCAATGGAGTGACACCATCTTTGTTTGTGCGGCTCCAGGTATAATCTCCGAATTGCACCTGGTCTGCGTTCGGACCGATGACGGCAATGGAGTTCAATTCAGACAAATTCAACGGAAGCAATCCTTTGTCATTTTTTAAAAGGACGGTAGATTCATCGGCTATTTGCCGTGCTACCCGGATATTTTCCCGTGAGTGCAAGGATTGTGCTTCATATTTCTCTCCATAGGGATCTTCAAAGAGTCCCATACGGAACTTGGCTAATAAAACTCTGCTTACAGCTTTATCAATAAGCTTTTCATCTATTTTCTTTTCTTTGACCATTGCAATTAGATGTGGGAAGCATTCGCTAGAGGCCTCTAGCGAATGCTTCCCACATCTAATGAATTTGGAACGCGATTCCATGAATTGTAAGCAGACATCACTGCTTGTATTGGAAGAGAAGTTATGACTTTTTTGAATGGCTGGAGATAGACATCGTGTAGTTCTCCTATGCCGCAATGAACGGAGGCAAGATTGAGTCCACCCAGTGGATTACCATGTGCCCCATAATGTTTCAGCATAGGAGATATTCCATTGTCTAGATAGCCTTTAGCTTCTTTATAGGCAAAAATACCATTTAGATAAGGATCTTCTCCATAACTTTCTTCTATACGCCCCCATCTTAAATCCCGCACCACATCTATGCAGGGTGCTAAGATCTGGTTGATACCCTGATAGTGTAGTTCCTTGGAGATCTCTGTGGCACGCAGGTAGGCTAACTCCGGATTAAAAGTGGAGGCCAGTGCAATATTTTGTGGGTAAATGGTAGACCCTTCATGCACTGAACCATGCAATGCTTCGGCAACAGTAAATATAGGAATTCCAAGTCGGGTATGGTTTAGCATATATTCTTGTATATGCCGCATGTGTCGGTGACAGTTTTCTCCAATTAGCGGAAAACCCTCCACAAATCCCCAGCATAAGTCACCTACAAATTCCTGTAACTTGCTTTTATTAAGCTCTTGTTCTTCAAAAATATTCCAAGAATGTATGTGACGTATTTGGGCTATTTTTTCTTCTAATGTCATCCGCTGCAGGAGATCTGCTGTGCGTTCTTCGGGTGAGAGTGAAGGATTTTTATATGGCTGTGCCTGTAGGGATGGCATAACCATCCCACAGAGCAACAATGCCAGTGTTAATAAATGATATAAAAAAGTCGGTTTCATAGTTTGTTGTTCTATTTGGCAAAGGCATGCCTATAACCTTGTATTTTGTTCCACGCCCCTCGGGTAAAGTCGGGTATTTCTACGGGGACCGAACCGTTTTCAATGGAAAGTTTGGTCAGCGGGATGAGTGAGCACCACTCTGCGAGGTCATAGACATCCATATCCAAAGGTAAGCCATTATGAAGACAATAAATAAGCCGTGAATCCATAATGAAATCCATTCCCCCATGTCCACCTACTTCCTTAGCTCTTTTTTCCATCTCTTTGATGATGGGGTCTTTATATTGCTCCATCAACCTACTTTTAACAGCGTCGGGCATGTATTCGTGAGCAGTGAAAGTTTGTCCGTTGGTAATACTTTCAGGTAGGTCTTTGCTTTCGAGAGCATATCCTTCCAGCGGATATTTATCTGCAAATCCCCGTGTTCCGGATAATTGATATAAACGGCTATAAGGCCGGGGTGAAGCGACATTGTGTTCAATTTGAATAGTTTTACCTTTTTCTGTACGTATCAGAGTGAGTGTAACTTCACCGTTTTGGAATTTTTTGGCATCTTCCGTTCTTCCGCACTTCTTTAAATAATCGGGAAGAGAAACGGGGTTACTGTCCATTGCCACTAGATATTTCATACGATCACCTCGATGAATATTCAGCAATTGACATGCTGGGCCCATTCCATGGGTAGGGTATACATCTCCTCTATGTCTCATGTTATACTGCATACGCCAATCTGCATTATAATCTGGCCAGATGTCATGCAGGCAATGGTTATATGCTCCTTTCACATGGGTAATATCTCCAAAAAGCCCTTGTTGTGCCATGTTTAGAGTGGTAATTTCGAAGAAATCATAAACACAGTTTTCCAGCATCATACAGTGTTTGCGGGTGTGTTCTGCCGTATCTATCACTTTCCAAATCTCTTCCAGGGACATAGCGGCAGGAACTTCACAGGCTACGTGTTTCCCATGCTCCATAGCATAAATCATCATAGGTGCATGGTGAGTCCAGTCGGTAGCTATGTATATCAGGTCTATGTCATCTCGTTCACATAATTGTTTCCAGGTATTTTCACTGCCGTAGTAGGCTGTCGCTTCGGGTATGCCAGCGCGGTTTAGCATATGCTGGCAACTATCTACTCGAAACTGGTGTAAATCGCACAATGCTTTTATCTGAATTCCTTTTTGATAGGTAAAGCGTCGGATCGCTTCAGTGCCTCGTGCGCCCAAACCAATGAATCCGATGCGTACGGTCTCAATTGGTTCGCATGCCAGTCCCACCACATCAGTCTGTCCTGCAGGGCGAAGTGGAGCAGGAACTTTTATTTGCCTTTCTGTTTCAGTTGTTTTTGAAGCAAAGGTGCATGCTGAGAGATTAGCCAAAAGGCAGCCAGTCATTAATATCATGTAAAAAATGTGTCTTGCTTTCATAGAATATTTTTTATAGGGGAATTACTTACTAAGTTTTAGTTAAAATATCAATAACCAGGATTTTGAATAACAAATCCTTTGCCGTCATTGATCGCAGAGAGTGGTAGTGGATACAATTCTTTGTTCTTGCTAGCATAAACTGTACCTTTTACAGTTTCGGCATGTTCTACAAATTTGTTAAAACGAATCAAATCTGCACGATATTGTCCATTCTCACACCATAATTCATGACTTCGTTCTTTTAAAAGTATCTCTATGAATTTTTCTTCTGTAGTGATGTCCTTGCTGTTGATTTCATCCAAATTGGCTCTATTACGTATTGTATTAATATAGGATATTGCTTCCTCTTTGTCCGTTTCGGATGATGCTGGTTTCAAATAGAGCGCTTCTGCTAATGTTAGATATACGTCTGCCAGACGGTATATAATTGGGTCAATATTGCTTTTTCCACCATTGCCAGTGACATTAATGTCATAGCCGTATTTCAGTGGGATAGGTCCTAATTCAAGATGTAAACCGGGATTTTCACGATTTATGATACTTCCATCTTGAGCTTTATAAGAGGTTACCAAATAAGTCTTACGGACATCATTTACTTCAAAACTGTCATAAAAATACCAAGTGCTGTTTACACATTCGTATCCGCTTGTCATACCATGATCTGCAAAATCAGTGGGCAGCACGAACATATGCCAGTCATTCCAACTTACCGCTTCCGTGTTGACTGGTATTGCCCATATTATCTCTGCATTACCTTTTCCTTGTCCACCAATTTCAAACATTTGAGTATAGCTCGTTGATAATCGGTAGCCGTAGGATGGTGCCATTAGTTTTCGGGCTATTTCTTCAATTTTCGTATAATATTCTTTGTTTTCCGGACTCTCGTGCAGATAGAGTCTGATAAGCAGCATGTTGGCAAGTCCTTGACTGAATCTTCCGTATTCAGCTTCCGTAGGAGTAGGCAAATAGGTTGCGGCAAAGATTAAATCATCTTCTATGAACTTGACCATTTCTTCTTTGGAGAGGCGTGCCAAAGGCTTTTCTACTGTCGGATTATTCAATACTTCTATGGGAGCTATAACTAAAGGACCGAACATATCATACAAGGTATAAGCTATCAGTCCGCGTGCACATCTTATTTCTGCTTCATAATATTGTTTTTTTTCTGCACTTAAGAAGTTGCATGCTTCAATTTGAGCAAGTACAGAGGTACAACGACTGATATCATTGAGCCAACCGTCACTATATGCATCGGTATCGGTATAATAAAAACGGGTAAGGTCTGCAGTGGTTGAGAAATAGTTCAATTCAGATACATCTTTTAAAAAACCAGACTTGCAGGACAAGATTTCTGTAGTAAGGTCATTTACTACAGTAACTCCGCGCTCACTGGTTGAGAATAGTCCGTCAAACCAGCTAGAACGTACAGAGTAATAGCACGAATTGACCATTGATTGAATATCTGTTTCCGTTTGTGGAAAATTGGAAGGGTTAATGTCAGAGTAGTCTACTGGATCAAGGTCAATGCAGCTGTTTAAAGATATTCCTCCTGTTAGAGCAGCTGCTAATATCAATAATTTACATATTTTTTTCATAAGGGCATTTTTTATGATTAGAATGAAACGTCTACACCAAAACTGAAAGTACGTGCGTTGGGATAGGCTGCCGCATATGCATCTGTTTCAGGATCAAGACCATTATAAGGCGTGATAACAAATACGTTGTTAACGGAAGCATGGAAACGTACATTGTTCAATATTTTACTTTTTGTTAATATTGACTTGGGAAGTGTGTATCCGAGGCTGATGTTCTGCAGACGGATAAACCAAGCCTTTTGATAGAAGAAGTCTCCTGCTGTATACTTTGTTCCACTTGTATAGTAAGAACTGGGACGTGTTGTTGACGGATTGTCAAAAGTCCATCTATCTTTAATTATTCGTAGCATATTAGATCCGTTTTGAGCAATATTTCCGCCATTCAAACCAAAGTCCATTTCTGTAGGATCTTGCATGATTCTGTCGAACATTCCATTGAACATTATATTAAGGTCAAAGCCTTTGTATTTAAATGTATTGGTCATGCTTGCCATCCAACCTGGATCTTGTGTACCAATGAGTTGAGTATCGGCTTCATCTATGGTACCATCGGCGTGTCCTAATAACATGAAACGTCCATTCTGATCTACTTTGGGATTACCATTCTCATCGCGTACATAGCCATCAAGGTCTTTGATTACAATTTGTCCAGGACGTAAATCGGGTTGCGCTGCAGGAGCTTTTTCTCCTATCTGCATGATATGATCAGCTCGACGGGCATATATGGCTCTAATCGGATCTTTCTCTTTCTCATACACATTTGGTTTCCAGTCTGGAGTACGCTCTTTCCACCGGTCTTCATATTTAGTATAAGTCAGTGAGGTTTCCCAAAAAAAATTGTTAGTTATGATATTGCGGCTATTCAAGGTAATCTCAACACCGCGACTTTGCGTTTTGCCTACATTAGCCATTATTTGTTTTACTTCTTGGTATGAATTTAGAGGCTTGTAGTTCAGCAAATCCGAAATCACTCTTTGGTAAAGTTCCACTGAACCTGTGATACGGCTTTTTAGAAAACCGAAGTCTAATCCAAGATTCCATTCCGTAGTTGTTTCCCATTTTAAATCAGGGTTTTCTAGACGGCTTTTCATCACACCGCTTATTGTTTTGTACTCTGAATTTATCCAACTGCCTTGTGCTCCATAGCTAGCGAAAGCATTAGTGCTGATGTCTGCATTTCCAGTCTGTCCCCAACTGAGACGTAGTTTGAGATTAGATAGCCAATTAATGTTTTTCATAAAGTCTTCTTCACTCAAAGTCCATCCTGCGGCTACAGATGGAAAATATCCCCATTTATTATTTTTTGCAAATACACTGGCTCCATCGGCACGTAGAGTCGCAGTTAATAAGTAGCGGTTTTTTAGGATATATCCTGCGCGAAAAAAGTAAGACATCATTTTATTTTCGGTAGAGGTTGATTTAGTAATTTTGGTACCTGTACCAGCGTCCATATTGTTCCACAGAAATGCGTCTGTAATGAAATTATTGTTACCTAATTCTGAAGCGTCATAATTGAATTTTTCATAGGAGGTACCTGCCAGTAAGTTGACATTATGTATGTCGTTAAAAGTACGTTGATAAGTAGCGGTTGCCTCCATGAGATACTGATTGTTAGCAGTATTGTAGATATAAGCTACACCATTGAGGTTTTTCCCATTTAAGGTGCTGCGAGGCTGGTAAGTCTTACGGTCTATATTGGCATGGTCCAAACCGGCATTGACGCGTAGTGTCAATCCTGATAAAGGGGTTGCTTCAATGAAAATATTTCCTAAAAGACGATCTGTACGTCCTTTGTCCGTGTTGTTCAGTAAAGAGTATGGATTAGGCTGTTGTCCCAATAATGGATTTATGGGATAAGTATCAGTTTCTTTGTCATATGCTTGAATATTGGGTCCCATTTGTATAGCAGAACGAATGATACCGGAATTTTCAAATTTTCCGGAGCCTAATTGCGTGTTGTCATTATCAATGCGTGTTAATGTTAGATTTAGACCTGCCTTGAATATGTTCAAAAACTTTTGGTCAATGTTTGCTTTGGCGGTATAACGGGTCATACCGGAATTTTTGACGATACCTTGATGATTGTAGTAATTGAACGACACCATATATTGTGTGCTTTCACTTCCACCCTGCAGGTTAATATTATGTTCATGTATTTGTCCGTCGCGCGTAATCAAGCCTAACCAGTCTGTGCCAGGGCCTGCATTCTTAATATCACTATCTTGATAGGGGCGTGAATAGTCAATTCCATTGACCGGATTGGCCTGGGCTTCTTCCAAAGTTCTGTTTCCCCATGGACTGACGTTGTTGGTCCATAACCAATGTTCCCATGTAGTATTGTTTTTCTCTATCATCCACTCTTGTAGAGACAGAAGGTCATAATTGTCTGTGTATTTTTGGAAAGAATAGTTGTATGAATAACTTATTCGAGCCTTTCCTTCCTTCCCTCTTTTTGTGGTGATAATTACAACACCATTGGCTGCACGTGCACCATAGATGGAGGTGGCGCTTGCATCTTTCAGCACTTCAATAGATTCTACATCATTGGGATTCAGAAAGTTCAGAATTCCTTGTGTTCCGGGATCCATTTTGGCATCTCCGCCCGAGGCCTGATCTAGTTTGGCTATGGGGAAACCGTCCACAATGTACAGTGGGTCGTTGCTGGCATTGACGGAACCTGCACCACGAACTAAAATGTCTAACCCTCCACCGGGCTGTGCGCTATTTTGACGGATGTATAATCCTGCAGCTTTGCCTTCGAGCGCATGACCAATTGAAGAAACACCATTCAGGCTTAGGTCATCTCCTTTTACACTGGAGACAGAGCCTGTTAAATCGCGCTTTTTTACTGTACCGTATCCTACAACTACTACATCGTCCAACATTTTGCTATCCTCTTCCATAATAATCCGTTGGAAATTATTGCCTTTCAGAGTAACTTCTTGAGTGGTGTATCCTATGTAAGAAACAACTATTGTGCTTTTGGCTGGTACTTTCAAGGAATAGTTACCATCTATATCTGTAATACAGCCTAAATTACTGCCTTTAACGAGGATATTTGCACCGATAACGGGGATGCCATTTTTATCTGTTACTTGCCCCTTGATTTCTACCATCTTGTCAGATTGTAATGAAGTGCTATTTTGTTTTTGGATTAGAAGAATTCGTTTTTCGGAGATTGTATAGGTTATATTTGTATTTTTTAAAGCTTGTTCTAAGGCTGCATTAATAGATACGTTCTGTACATTGACAGTGATGTGTTGCTGTACATCTACTTGTTGTTGTTCATAAAAGAATTTGAAATCTGTCTGAAGTTCAATACTTTGAATAAATGCAGACAAAGGCTTATCAGTTAAATTGATATTAACACTTACACTTTGTGCATGAGCAGCACAAGGAGATAAGCTTGCAATAAATAGCAATAGAAAATAATAAAGTCTTGTGGGGGACTTTATCAGAGCATTCTGTAGCCAGTATGTTCTCATAATGGATTAGATTTTAGTTAATAATAATTTTTCTCTTTAAATATTTTAATTCCTATTATTATAGAGCCAAAGCAATATAAAATTACTCATTAATGGAACTTAAAAATAACATTTGTTAACTTATTTATCCTAAAGACATATTGTTAAAAAAAGCTCTTTTTTTAACAATATGTCTTTAGGATA
>OGFI01001206.1_pt1 | contig 13757 bp, 19 predicted proteins | sample 1570901 | NCBI WGS metagenome assembly OGFI01 (sample SAMEA2582018, study PRJEB24529) | metagenome | biome: Human gut stool | place: China | collected 2011 | reverse complement strand
GCCCCACTTAATTTATCCGTAAATAATTTATCAACGTCTTTTAAAGCCGCTAACTACCGATCTAAATGTTGTTCCTTGGAACTCACGCGCGCATAACCGATTTTAGCCATTTTCGGATCTCCTTTTGGACAGTTCTAATGAACATTTGTAATTCCTAGTATAGCACAGAAACAAAAATGACCATTAGGGTATACCCTAGTGGTCTGCCTAAAGTTACTAATTAATCATTTTATTAATTACTTGGTCTAATATCATCTGTTGCCACTTTTTGGACCATTCATTGTAAACATCTACATCTAGAGATTGTGGTAGGGGATCTGCATTATCAACTTTAATAATTGATGTATTGACCATTGCATCTCCAACTAACAAAGCCTCTTGTCGTCCTAATGAGCTTAAAGCAGATGTAAAGTAATTATCTGTATCTGGAAGTATACTTTTAATGAGATTTTGATCGTCCTGATTTGTTAATTTCATCCTCAATTTTCAAGTCAAGTGCAACGATGATAACGAATCCTTGATAGTGGTCTAGGTTGTTAAGCCATGCGTCGGTAGTAATCGCATGGTCGAAGATAGTTCAGAATACGTCTGGGACGATGGTTCAGTGCTGATTGGACTGCTTGGATCTCAACCAGCGTAACGTCCCTGAGAGACTTTCCCTTTGGGAAGTACTCCCTGAGTAGTCCGTTGGTGTTCTCGTTAGTGCCGCGCTCCCAAGGCGAGTATGGATGAGCAAAATAGATCTGGGTTCCAACGATCTCCGACAGCTTGGCGAACTCGGAACCATTGTCAAACGTGATACTCTCAAACTCCTTGGCACCGTAATCGTTGATCGTGTCCTGCAAGGCTTTAAGGCAGGTGTCCGCATGATAGTCAGGTATCTTAACGATGATTTCAGTTCGGCTGTACCGTTCTGTGAGCGTCATCAGCGCTGGCTCATCAGCCGAACGAATACCTTTGACCAAGTCGCCTTCCCAATGTCCCACGCCTGTACGGTCATTCACGGCCGCAGGACGCAGCTCGATTGAGTCGCCGTATATCTTCTTGTTCTTGCGTTTGTGGGCGTTCTTATAGCCTTTGACGCGGCGTCGGAGCTTCTTGGGGAGTGTCATGTTGTCTAGTTCAAGCAGCCCGGCATCGATGTAGCGGTACACGGTAGTCGTTGAAGGGCAAGACTTACCCTGGTCGCGATAGAGGTGTACGAAACTATCAACGCTGTGCACGCGAGGCTTGCGGGTAAGCTCCTTGGTGAGAGCTTTGAAGAACGCACGGCCGGTTTTGAGAAAGGCGTGGTGTCCGGTTCTGTCGCGTTTGCGGTCGTGTATGTCTTGGGCAGTTTCCGCAAGATAGACTTGATGCGAGTGACGCTTCGAGTCGAGCTGAGTTACAGATCCACGCGTGATTTCCCGTGAGATTGTCGCTTTATTGCGATGAAGCTTCTGTGCAATCACGGTCGCGGTGTCACCAGTAGCCCGAAGGGCCTGAATTGTAGCACGGTCGCTAAGACTGAGTTGTTGGTAGTGCTTGTGAGTGTTAATCTGAGAGTGGGTCATAAAGATTCCTGCTTTCTTGTCTGGTTGCACTAACAAGAATAGGTCTTCATGGCCTTTTTGGTCTAGTCGCTAAGGTGTTGCACTTGAATTGTAAACTGGGGAAAAATTGATTTATAACAAATATCACATGATAAGTGAACAACACAGAACAAGGAAAAATTTTTGAAATTTCGGCTCTTTGTCAAATCCTGTTGATGGGTCATTTTAGGCGGCGGCCGGTGCTTGCACCTGGCGCCGCCTTTTTTCTGCTTCCGTTCCCATTTGATGCAATCGGATCCGGGCGATGAAATGACCAAAGTTAGTAAAGCCATATGCCGTCCGTTGAATTAACTTGATCATGCGGTTGATCCCCTCAACCCGACCGTTGGAGTACGGTAATACGGTTGCGTTGTACACTCCTTCGCTGTTCTTACGGAGGGTCTTAAGAACCGTTTGGAACGGCGCTGGCACGTCCCATTTGGTGAACAAGAGGTCCATTAATTGGTCAACATCGTGCTCTTCAAGAGCGGTCATGGCGCCCTGTAAGAGTTCATAACCGGCCGCTAACTGGGGATCAAGGTCCAGGCCAATTCCCACCCGTTCGGCCATCGTTACCTTTTGTCGTAAGTGGCGATCATAGTACTCCTTAGTGTAGTTAAGCGATGTGCTTTTAAGTAAGTACAGTCGCCACGAATTCTTCAATGCCCGATACTCACGCGTATTAGGGTCGAATTGCTTCATTACTGCGACCCGCACTTGGTTAAACGCCCGCATAAGCATTGAAACGATGTGGAATCGATCCACAACCAGCTTTGCGTTTGGGAAGTAGCGGCGCACAAGGCCTTGATAGTAACTGTTTAAGTCTGTCGAGACTGATTTGACTCGTTTGCGCTCTTTTAGCGAGAATCGATCAAAGTAATGCGTAATACTACTCTTAAGCCGATCAGGGAGAATTTGGTAGATTTGTGAGGTATCATTATCAACGATAATGAAGCAATACTTCCCCTGCGGACCACGGAACTCATCAATGGCAATATTAGTGGGTAAAGTGCGACTATTAAAGCGAAGGAGCGCTTGATCACTGTCTAGGAGGCGGCCAATGGTACTAGATGACACACCGGTAAACTTAGACACGTCCTTTTGAGAGACATTACTTTCAAGCATCGTAAGTGCCTTGTGTTTAACTGCTTTGGCAATGGAACAGTATTTATCAACGACGTTGGTCTTCGCCATGAACGAATCTTGGCAATTCTTACATCTCAGGCGTTGCTTACCGATCCGCAACATAGTGGGACAACCTTCATTAATTGAGAGGTACTTAATGGTTTGGTAAGAATGGCCATTCTTAATGAAGGTATCCGCAAAGCCGCAATGTGGGCACCGATCCAATTTAAGCGAGACCGTCCCAATGAAGACCTGCGTCTCCCATCCGTCATTATTTTCAAAGACAACGTCTGTGAAATGAAGATTGGGGTCTTTAATTTGAAGGATATTTTTAATATAATCAGTCACAAGGTCACACCTCTTACTTTCTGAAATTTGCGTGGTAGTTAATGATCAGAATTTTAAGGCCGGTGGGGCCTTTTTTGTGCCCTCAAAACCAAAAAATCCTGTCAACGAATCACCACTATGGTAATCCATCAACAAGATTTAGTGTATAGCCGAAATTTCTTTTGTGAGATCGTTTACATAAGCTGTGTACGGTGCTACTATAAGGGTGATCAATAGATCATCCAAATACCTTGATCAGGAAGGAGATAGCGTTATGAGTATTGTAAACCAGAATGCCAACGGATATTCCGCTGCACAGAATCCTAATGCAATGCAGTATGCCGGTGGATGTTGTTCATGTTCCTGCTCTTGTTCGTGTTCTTGTAGTTGTACTTGTGCGTCTACGACTGACCTCGATTAATTAGGCTGTTTCTCTGGATTTGGGGGCATCAACATAATGTTGGTGCCTTCTTTAGGAGGTGCTATATGAAATCAGCACTGTTTATAGAAAATTTACAAGTAACATTGGGAAAACGTAAGATATTAGACTTCAAGGATCAATCTATATCCATTGAATGGGGTGATAAGGTTGCCCTTTTAGGGAAAAACGGAGCTGGTAAAACGACATTAATTAATGCAATCCTAGGAAGAGTTCCATACATTGGAAACATCAATAAAACCTTTAATAATGCTGATATTGGCATAGTTTTTCAAAATAATGAGTATAGTGACTTAATGAAAGTGAAAGAACTTATCAATTTAGTTTTTAATAATCATAAGAATGAGTCATATACTTACTCCCAATTTTGTCATGCTTATAACCTTGAGAACTTACAAAATAAATTTATCAAAGATTTATCGGTTGGAGAGAAACAGCGATTGACTGTTGGTTTAGTCCTTTCACAACAAAGAAATATATATTTTCTTGATGAGCTTACTTCAGGTTTAGATTATGAGAAAAGAGAAAGTTTAAGAAATTTAGTCCATACAAAAATCAAAAATGCAACTGTCATTCAAGTGACACATTACTTTGAAGAAATTGAAAATTGGGCAAATAAGGTATTGATTTTAGATGACGGCGAGTTAATTTACAATGGATCCTTAGAAAATTTATACCGTACCTACCCTCATTTTTCATGTATTGAAGTAGAAAGTACTGTCACTAAACGATTAAGTCAACAATTACTAGAAAAAGTTGCCGGTATACAAAATGTTGCAAACAGATTCTTTGTAAAAAATTTTGACCAGCAAAAAAGCCTTACTGATACATTATCGGAGCTAGATGTCTCTTATAGGATTCAAAAAAGAAATGTCTATACCACATATTTATTGGCATTGGAGGGCAAGACACATGAAAAATTTGATGCAAAGTCTAAAAATGCAATTTAGAGTTCCAATCGCGATCTTTTTTTCATTGGTATTTCCAATCATTATGATGATTATAATGATTATATCATATGGGAATTTTCCGATAGGTCATGGACTTCATTTTATAGATAAATATTTTCTTGTAAGTACCAGCATCGGACTACTTCCTCTAGCCTTAATTAGTTTTCCAATTTGGATATCAGAAAGTATAGAGAGTAAAGTATTTGAACGATTACAGTATTTAGGCGTAAATGTGAGGAAAATTGTTTTTTCTGATTTAGTCTCTTATTTAATTTTAGCAATGTTGAGTATCCTTTTAAATATCGTAATTGCACGACTCTTTTTCAATTTATCAATTCCCACTTTAGGCTATTTATTAACATTTCTAATTCAAATTATATATTGTGTACTAGTACTGTTTTTACTAGGCTTACTATTGGCATTGATTGTTGCAAACACTCGTATTTTGATGCCACTTGGAATGATTGTCATGTTTCTTGCTTATATGTTTATCGGAGTCTTTATTCGTTTCGATGAATTACCAAAAAAAATAATTTCTGTAAGTAACAGATTACCAGTTAAGTATATGACAAACGATTTTTTTAATATTTGGAATGGAAACGAATTATGGGATATTAACTTCATAAAGTTAAATTCAATTTGGGCAATAATACTAATAGTATTTGTAGTTATAATTTATTATACAAAGTATACGAAATTTGTGAGGCGATAAAATGTTTAAAAAACAAGAATTTAGAATAATAATTGAAGTAGTTGCTGGAATCGTTATTTCAGGTATCATAAATTCTATATTTATTGCAATTGGATATGCAACCGCGAACAATGCTACCACGTATACTATAAGAGAACTTGGAATGCCTATTTATAAAGTATCAGGAAATAGTGGAACACCAATAATGGCTAATATGATGTTTTCTGGAATTGTTTTATCAATCGTAATTGTGATTGTAGTTGAAACTATTATTGCTGTTCGAAGGAGGGATAAGCATTGATTGATATTAAACTTAAAGGCATGTTCAACCAACATACCCTCGCGAAAGATGATGTTCACAATATCGCAAATGAAGATAATCATAATGTCTATACTCAAGTTATTCTTGGCAATACCAATTCCGAGATGTTGGCATATATGCTAAATCTGAACCATCAACGGCTGAATGACTTTAAAAGCATGCTGGCATACAATGAGACTAATCAGGCCGGAATGATAAATGAAGCTCAGAAGTTAAATGAAATTCTGAATTCGACAACAATCGAGCTTTCTAAACCGCAAAAGAAAATAAGTACATCAATTACAAGTGCACTCATTAGTCGTCACAGCGCTCGTGAATTTAGCAATATTAAATTAGCAGAAAATAAATTTTCTACATTGTTACATTATTCTTTTGGAATTGCACCAAGAAAAATGTACATGAATGAAGTCACAGTTAATACACGATTTTATGCATCTGGCGGTGGATTATACCCTATCAAAGTATATATTTATTGCAGCAATATTGATGGAATTGCACGTGGATTATATTTGTATCAGCCGCTATCACACACGTTATTACCGGTATCTATAGATAAAAGAGTTGATACCAAAGAATTTTATGAGGGAAGCGGTATAGATAGTGAATCGGGAAATTTTCATATTTTTTATGCATTTAGACTAAGTTCATTATATCTAAAATATGGTGAACTATCCCTTCTTACTGCAGTAGCTGAAGTTGGAGAAATGGCTCAAAACTTTGATTTAGTTGCAACCTCTTTAGGATTATCATCTTGTACAATTGCCGGCTTTAAAAAGGCATATATCGAAGATTTATTAGATTTTGATCACGTTGACGAACATGTTTTATTGAGTAGCATTTGTGGGAAGGAATGATACCATGAACACTTATACAAAACCAAAAAATGTATATATTCAAGATGTGAACGATCAATTTCAATTATCTAAAGGCTTTTTGCACCGGCAAACAATTACTATAAGTAAAGCTAATAGTAGCAAGGCGTTTGTCGTTGCCTTTACCGAATTTATAAAAAACGAATCAATTTCTTTAAAAGAAGGATCAGATGTCGATCATGATTTTGAAAAATTAGCACAATTTGATTTGGTGCATCTACAATTAGAAAGTAAATTAAAAAACTTGATTGTTGTTGAGACAGCGGCAGTTGATTTTATTAACAAATATTTAGAGACAACAAATGAATTAAAACAGTCCGCTGATCTTTTAAGCTCAAAGGATCTTGATACACTTCTAAATCAAAAAGATACATTTGCTATGAAAGAAATCGCTACAAGATTTTCTAACAAATTTGAACAGTACAATCTCTATGTTGTTCTACCTTACAGTGAACTCAAGGTAATTCGAGCTATCAACACGTTAACTCGCCTGGCTGATATTTCTTACACGTTAATTTTCTTTGACAATGAGAATATTTTTGCAACAAATATTAAACACGGAGAAACCGGATGTTACGAGTGTCTGGAAAAGTCACTGATTTCAAAGTTTCCTAATGATATGCAATATTACGAAACTAGCTATTCTACTGACGTACAACAAGAATTTGATATATCAATGTATGGAATAATTATCAGCATTCTAAACAATGAAATTAAGAGTACAAAGCTCTATGGAGATACAACGCTTAGAGGCAATGTGATGCACTTCTATCTTCCAACGTATGAATATGATTTCGACTTTAACAAACGTCAATCCAGTTGTACGACTTGTGCCACTACAAATAATATTCTATTTGAGGAACAAAATATGAGATCAAGTGAGATTATGAAGGAGGTTTTGAAAAATGATAGCATTTCAAAATGATCTTAATTATAATCTTTACAGGCAACGTTTATTAGGTGGTAATGTATCAGGATTATGGAAGAATAACGTTTATTTTCTGGGATCTAATTCCTATCCAGTGCCCAAATATCATTATCTGACTGCTCAATTTAATGATTTTGAAAAAAATATTTTTTCGGACGGTATGAAAGTTAATTACCATTTAAGTGGCTACGGAACACAGTATAACGAAGCATTAACTTCATTCCTAGGAGAGAGTTCAGAGAGATACTCATTTACTTTGTTATATCAAAATATAAAGAATATTGTTGTACGATCAACTTATTCAGATTTAAAAAAAGATTATCCAAATGAATTAGTTCTTGATCTCTCGCTCGTGAACGTCTATTTCAAAGAATCAGACTCTCAACATTTTATAACAAGTAATGATGTCTTATCTTGGGTGCCTATGCATTCTTTATTTAATCCTGATCAAAAAGTATTTATTCCGCTTCAAATGGTTGTTTTGTTTGATAATGAGATATTCAATAATGAAAAACAATTTTTAAACAGTGCTGTTTCAACTGGTACCGCCTCACATGAAACTTTTGAAAAGAGTTTGCAGAATGCCCTCGTTGAAATTTTACAAATTGACTCTTACAATCTTTGGTGGTATGCAGGATTATCAGGAACAACACTTAATGTAAATATTCAAGAAAAAATTAGCTCATGGTTTGATGGTGAATCAGTTTCCGACTTTTTGAATAATTTTATCGTCCATTTTACAGACATTACATTTGATAAATCTATCCCAATAGTAGTTTGTGAAATTTTTGCTAAAAACAAACCGGACAGTTTACCAAAATATGTTGTTGGTGTTCAAGGCGGGACTGATATAAATAAATGTGTATATCGTAGTTTTTTTGAAGCGTTAACAGTTCTTGAATATTCATTAACAGCTGTGTGGAATGATGCAGATAAATTTAACAGCGTAAAAAATGATTTAAAAAATTTAAATATTGACAATCTAGATGATAATGTCGTTTTTTTTGCAAAATATGGACTTCAAAATTTAAGAAAAGAACATTCACTCAAATTAAATCAACCTAAAAAGGCACATTCCCTACAAGATATAGTGAAAAGCATTGAAAAGTTTAGTAAGTATGCGTGCTATTTAAATATCACACCGACAGAATTTTTTGACAAAAATATGACTGTATCTAGAGCTATTGTTCCAGAACTGCTTCCAATTGCATTACCTTCTTTTCCACCATATCAGCATCCAAGGTATCGAGAATTTGGAGGAGTGGTAAATAATGTTCCACATCCAATGGCTTAATATAAGCTTATTCTTCCTAACGTGTTTTCCAGGTATATTACTTTTAATTCTGCGTATGACTGATATATTTAAATACACTCCAGATTTTTTTAAGTATATCATTTCTTTAATCGTTGTCATTATCATTACATCTGTTTTTGCCATAAACAAGTATATTACTTTACTGACGGGTTCTATATTCCTTTTAGTCCCCATATTTTGCTACCTTTTTGAAATGTTTGTATCAAATCATGAGTTTAATCTGCATGTAATTACAAGAAATAGTAGGATACCTTTAACAGCAATTTTGGTGTATCCATTGCTTGAAGAGATGAATTTTCGCTACAATCTTTATTTCATATGTGTAATGTTTAAACTAAGTACTTGGCAGTATTTAGTTCTATCTATACTAACATTTACTTTTTCGCACATAATATATCAAGGCACCACATCTACAAAGAAAATTATTTTTGCAACAATTCAATGTTTTATATTTATTTACACTCAGAATTTATTTTTTGTTATCGGAACACATATTCTATTTAATGTGTTAGTTTATTTTGATAAGGCTAATCGTAATGGCCGTTTTGATTTTTAATTCGAGTGATATATTATCTTACTATATGCTAAATACGCTCTAATAGATTTACGAAATAGTCTACACCGACAGTTTGTTCCTTAATCATTGCTTGCCGAACTTCATCAATCGGTTGTCCATCTTGTCTCAAAATCTCTTGTAGTTGTTTTTGATCAGTCAGTGCTTGGTCATCATCAACCACAATCGCCTTTTGCTCATCATGAACTAACTTGCCATTAATGCCTTGCCAGCTTTCTACTTTCATTGGATCACCTCCTCAAAAAAAGCGCGTTAGGGACGCTAAACAACTAGCTTTCCCCTAACCCGCTCGGTAAAATGGATTGTTAGGAGGGTGACACCTAGAAGTTGCAGTTCTAGGTGCTGATCCCCGTTAGCAACTCTACTGCTGACGAGGACGCCCTCTTTTTTTATGTGGTTTTTAATCCATTCAATACCATCTTCAGATATTAATTTAACTTTGCCCGTTTCCATGAGCATTTCACTTGGTAACTCGTTAGGGTGCCGTCTTAACCAAACACTCACATACGTACTACCTCGTTCTAGTTTGAGACTAGCTTGAGCTAAGCTAAACCATTCTTGCTTCTTTGTCACATGTGAATACTCCTTTCCCTATATTATGGATTCATTATACCATTAAATGAGCACGTTAGTGTACTTTTTATTTTACATTTAAATTACAAGTGCATACCCCCATCTTCATGCCGGTTCCGAGTTTGGTGTTGCCGTTGCTTTTTCGTCATTTCCCACTCGGTCTCTTTTAAGCTGCGTGTCTGTTTTTGGGTTATGTCCGTATAATTGGTGTAAATTCTAAATAGGACTTTGTGAAATCTGAAAGGAACTTCATTATGCCAAAAGTTGAATTAAATTTAGAGGATGACGAATTAAAGGAGCTATTACTAGGTGATCGGGATAAGGCCATGCAATCAATTATGGCCAAGATCCTTGATGAAATTCTTAAGTCCGAAGCGACTGAGCAGATTAAAGCTAAGGCTTATGAACGTTCGGATGAGCGAACCAATTCACGGAATGGTTATCGGGTTCGTCAGCTTACCACACGAGTAGGAACACTTGAACTACACGTTCCTAAACTCCGTCATGGCAATTTTTCAACACAGCTGTTCAAACGCTACCAGCGTAGTGAGCTGGCCTTTGATTTGGCATTAATGGAAATTAATGGAAATGGTAATCCAAGGTGTTTCAACACGTAAAGTAGCTGAGATTACTAAGAAGTTATGTGGGACAACCTTTTCTAAAAGTACGGTCTCGGCTTTATGCAATAATTTGGACGACCAAGTGCTGGATTTTAACCGACGTCCCCTTACGCAAAAGTATGTTTTTGTGTATGCCGATGCAATTTTATTTAAGGTACACCGTGGTCACGTTGTGATAAGTAATAGCTTACTCGTTGCGATTGGAATCGACCCTAGCGGTCGTCGAGAAGTGCTCGGTTTTGATATCGGTGATAGTGAATCAAAAGCTGCATGGATGGACTTCTTTAGTGAACTTAAACAGCGGGGCCTTACCAACGTTGATATGTTTGTTTCAGACGCTCATTGTGGCTTAAAGGATGCAATCACTACGCAATTTCAGGGTAGCCTTTGGCAGAGATGTCAATTTCATTTTAGTAATGACTGTACAAGTATTCTGGCACTCAAGGATCGTAAAGAAGTTGCTAACCGACTCAAAGATTTATTTAATGCTCCAACGTACGACCAAGCGGTTGAACGGCGTGACCAATTGATTAAAGATTGGCAGACCGAGTTCCCTAAGGTGGTGAAGAAATTAGAAAATAGTTTTGACGAATTAATGGTGATTTACCAGCTCCCAGAGGAACTAAGGAAGCGTCTCCGGACGAATAATACAATTGAGCGGGTTAATCAAGAAATCCGTCGTCGTGACCGTGTAATCCGGATATTCCCGAATGATCTAAGCGTCTTGCGACTAATGGGAGCACTACTGATTGAACAGAATGAAAAATGGGCTGCTGGTCCACGGTACTTAAACATGACCGTTTACCACGGGATTGAAAAAGATGACAATTCAGAAGAAGCCGGTATGTTTAAGCTTGTGAAATGATAAATTCGCGGAATTTAATTTACACCAACATTTTGGACTTGACCCCAGTATTGATATGCTCTTTCTCAAAGATAATTGGAATATTCAATTGCTGTAATTCCCGGATAATCTGCAAACAATCAGTTGTATTTCGTGACAAACGGCTAATTGATTTGGTCACCACGAGGTCAATCCGGTGATTATGACAATCAGTTAGTAATTCTTTTAAGGCGTTCCGCTTGGTCATCTTGGTGCCTAAGATTCCTTCATCATAGTAGATCTTAGCCAGCTCCCAATTAGGGTGGTTGTTAATGTACTTTTGATAATGGGCACGTTGATTTTCAAGACTTTCTAGTTGTTCAAAATTATCGGTTGAAACTCGACAGTAGGCTGCCACACGGAGTTGCTTGACATCATGTTGGTAACCTTGAATTTTGGTAATGGTTGACATGACAAACCTCCTTTCGTCAGTGTGGTATGTTAGCTCTAGAACCTTGATGTATCAACACTTCCTGGTCCTAATAAGGGCGGAAATGATTGTTTATTTAAGTCATCAATTTCCTTAAATTCAGTGGTTGAGATTAGACCCTTGTTGAGTAGAACTTGAATGATTTGTTTTGATTGTTGATAATGCAAATCATTCAATAATTGTTCTGAACTAATATTATTCTTTATTGATTGCAGTGGTTGATGAGTTAGCGCTTGAACTTTCTTTATCATTTTTAATTACCTCCACTAATAAGCCAGCGGAAGTAGAAAAGTAAACCCTCAAATCAACTTGCTAATTGAAACAGATTCTTTAATATATAGTAAGAGGGCGAGGTCGCTACTCTGACCCTCAAGCGTGATCTGAGATACGTGTTTTATTTGAGAAGAAGTCTTGTTTGACTCCAACCACAGTTTAGGAAGAGCTAACCATCTTATATGGTTGGCTTTTTGTTATGGTAAAAGAAAAAAGCCTGCAGACCGGAGTCCACAGGCAAAAGTTACAATAATTGATTAACTCGTTTTTGAATTTGGGTGGGGTCATAGCCGGCTTGCTTCAAGCGGTTGATTCGTTCATTACCATTTCCCCAGGATCCTCGGATAACTTCGCGTGCAATTTGGTCAACTGACTTACGGTTCAAGAGACGGTTAACCTTTTCTTGGACCACCGCATAGTCATAACCAGCAGCGGTTAAGAGCTGTTGACGATCGGTACCATTACCCCATTGACCATTTAAGACTTCAACAGCTAGCTCATCAGGGTTCTTCCTGGTAACTGGCTGCTTTTTGTTAATGACAGCTGCGTAGTCAATGTAGGCATAATCTAGATCACAGTTGCCATTGACACCTGGAACAGAACCAGTAGAGGAATGTTGCCAGATTCCGTAATTACCATTGTAGTTACAACACGGACCATATTCAGCCACCCAGACAGCATAGCGTTGAGCGACGGAAGGTGAAATGTAATTTTGCAGTGGTGATCGCGAAATATACAGTCCGGCATAGCAACCGTTTTGTTCCAAAACACTACAAAAGCTTTTCACTAAGCTATCACAGAAGTTACGACCATTGGCAAACTGCCACTTTTCTTCTAAGTCAAAGTAGATTGGAAAATCAAAATGACGATTACCAAGGACGGTTAAACAGGCCCGGGCTTCATTGGCTGCATCAGCGGGAGAAACGGCATAGGAATACCAGTAGGCACCCACTTGTAAACCAGCTGCTTTGGCTTGGGTATAATGTTCTGCAAAGTAACGGTCTTCTTGGCTTGCTGACCGACCATAACCAGCTCGGATTAGAACGAATTTAACACCACTTGCTTTGACTGCATTGAAATCCACATGGCCTTGCCATTCAGAAACATCAATTCCAGAAATCATTGATGATCACCATCCTTATCATGTAATTGTTGGAGGACACTCTTTAACTTATCGGGCACAGGTAGACCTAAGCGACTGGTATTTTCTAGTAATGAAATGCCCTCATTAGAGATATAGAAGAAAATCGTAGCAGTACGGATCGCTGAACCATTCTTTAATAGGTAAATATCAAGGCAATGTGCAATACCGACCAATAATAGAATTAACACTTTGCGCGTAAGCCCACGAAAGCCAATTTCACTGGAGAGCTTATGTTCGTTAATGGCACAAAGCACTCCGGTGATATAGTCCACTACCATGAAAATGAGTAGAACATATAGAAAACCATCCAGTCTGCCTAAGAACCAGCCGAGGAAAGCCCCAATTGCACCAAAGCATGAATTAATTACTGTTAAACTAGTTGTCTTCATTCGGATCATCAACTCCTCTCGAATATTCAGCCTTAATTTCCAGATACTCATGGTTGTACTTAACGTCATCAATAAAGCCAATATTGTAGCCACGACCTTCAAACCAAATGTTGGTTTCTTCGTCAACATCATCACGGTATCGGATGATGAATGACAGTTGTTTTTCCAATTTCACCGTGACCGCTGTGTAGTATTCCTGACCGTGTAGGGCAGAAACTTTTGCCCACACATCGCCTAAGCGAACATCCTTGTACATCGACATTCCGGTATTAGGATGGCTATAATCCCCTTAAGGGTGACACTTGAAATAATAAAAGTGTTATTTCCTTAA
>OGFI01001199.1_pt1 | contig 13816 bp, 14 predicted proteins | sample 1570901 | NCBI WGS metagenome assembly OGFI01 (sample SAMEA2582018, study PRJEB24529) | metagenome | biome: Human gut stool | place: China | collected 2011 | reverse complement strand
GGGTTTTCGATTACGAGGTGCAAAGGTACATCTTTATTTGAATTTGCAAAAAGAATTGCCTGATTTTTTAGAAATATTTCTGTCTGGCATTTTTTCTATATTTGTGTATTTATCGGAGATATTATGGATAAAACCGTATGGTAAAGACGTTTAACTCTATTGGGTGATTGGAAAAGTACTGTTTGGTATAAGTGGAGTTTGTGGCAAAATACTGGTTATATTGAAGCCAGGAATTAATTCTTTTTCCAAAACTTCAAAAGGAAATAAATGTATATTATGAAAATAATGTATTACCTTTGTCCCCAATTAAAAACATTACTAGATAACTAAAAGATTAATCAAAGATCTTACTTATGCGTAAATTTATACTATTGTGTTTGTTGGTATTTACGGTATCAAGTGTGGTATTTGCCCAACAAATGACGGATGAACAAGTCATTCTGTACGTGCAAGAGGCTCAGAGTCAGGGGAAGACACAACAGGAGATGTTGGTTGAATTGATGAAGAAAGGAGTCACAAAAGAACAAATCCAGAGAATACAGTCTAAATATTCAGGCAAATCGGACGGAAGCTCTGAGGAAAATGCCAATTTCATGGGAGAAGCAAACTCCCGTTTACGTACGCAGAAAACTTACGAGAACAAAAACAAGAATATCTCTCAGGATGAATCCGGCTTGGATAATCTCGGTTCCCAAAAGCAAAGTATTAAAGGGCTGCGGGCGAAATCGGCCCAGCAACGCAATGGATATGGAACGGGGGTGAATAACAGTGGACAGCCGGGTTATGGTTATAATGGTCCTAAAAGCGCGGAAGACGCTTTTACACAACAGATTTTCGGACATAATATTTTCGATAACGAATATCTGACTTTTGAACCCAATATAAATGTGGCAACACCCGACAATTATCGTTTGGGGGCGGGCGATGAAGTTATTATTGATGTTTGGGGAGCTTCCCAGACTACGATTCGCGAAAAAATCTCGCCGGAGGGTACTGTGCAAATCGCAAAGTTAGGACCGGTTTATCTGAGTGGAAAGACCGTAGAGGAAGCCAATGATTATTTGAAACGCGAATTTGCCAAGATATATGCCGGTGTTGCGGGAGAAACTCCCAATACGCAAATAAATTTGACGTTAGGCGAAATCCGTTCCATTCAGGTGAATGTTATGGGTGAAGTTGTCGTACCGGGTACTTACACCCTCTCTTCATTCGCTTCAGTTTTCCATGCCTTGTATTGGGCAGGCGGAGTAAATAAAATCGGTAGTCTTCGAAGCATAAAAGTTATACGCGACGGAAAGACGGTTGCAGATTTGGACATCTACGATTTTATCATGGAAGGTCGGCTGAAGGATGATATCCGTCTTCAGGACGGTGATGTGATTCTTGTCAATCCTTATCAGACCCTGGTGCAGATATTGGGTAAGGTAAAGCGTCCTATGTATTATGAAATGAAGCCTACGGAAACAATCGGTACGTTGCTGAGATATGCCGGCGGCTTTACGGGCGATGCGTATAAAAAAGCCATCCGTCTTGTACGCAAGAGCGGACGCGAGCATCAGATTTTCAATGTGGACGAAATGGATTATTCGGTATTCCGTCTGGAAGACGGTGATATGCTTACGGTAGATTCCGTTCTCAACCGTTTCGAGAATCGTGTAGAGATTCGCGGTGCTGTTTACCGTGAGGGCTTGTATCAGCTGAGCGGAGAGGTGAATACCGTAAAACAGTTGATAAAGAAAGCGGAAGGTGTACGTGGAGATGCTTTCCTAAATCGTGCCGTAATCAATCGTGAACATGAGGATTTGACGCGCGAGGTTATTTCCATAGATTTGAAAGGCTTGTTGAAAGGTGTGGTTGCGGACATTCCTTTGCAAAAGAATGATATACTTTATATTCCCAGCATTCAGGATCTGAAAGAAGAGCCTACGGTGACTATCCATGGTGAGGTTGCAGATCCGGGTACTTATCTTTATGCCGACAAGATGACCATCGAGGATTTGGTCTTGGAATCGGGTGGCTTGCTTGAAGCGGCTTCTACAACGAAAATAGATGTATCGCGCCGTATTAAATCTCCCAAAAGCACGGACGACAGTAATATTGTAGGCCAGACATTTACTTTTGACCTGAAAGACGGCTTGCTGATAGGAGCGGGGAGCGAGAATTTTTATTTGGAGCCTTTTGATGAAGTGTATGTCCGTAAAAGCCCTGCTTATCGCAAGCAGAAAAATGTGGGGATAATAGGAGAGGCATTGTTTACCGGTACTTACGCGTTGTCCAAGAAGAATGAACGTTTGAGCGACCTGGTCGCTAAAGCCGGTGGTGTTACATCCGATGCTTATGTAAGAGGAGCCCGTCTTATCCGTAAAATGTCGGAGGAAGAGCTTCGCAGAAAGGAAGATGCCACCCGCATGGCTATAAAGGTCGGTGCAGATTCAACTACTTTATATGTATATACGGTAGGTATTCATCTGGATGAGGCTTTGAAAAATCCGGGTTCTGATTATGATATGGTGTTGCGCGAGGGGGATGTATTGTTTATTCCTGAATATGTAAGCACAGTGAAAATCAAAGGTGCCGTGATGTATCCTAATACCGTACTGTACAAAGAGGGAGAGAACAGCCGTTACTACATCAATCAGGCGGGCGGATATGCTTCGAATGCCAAGAAGCGCAGTGCTTTTGTGGTTTATATGAATGGTACTGTATCCCGCATACGCTCCGGTAGTAAGACGGCAATCGAGCCCGGGTGTGAGATTATCATCCCGACTAAGGATCCGAGTAAGCGTATGAGCGTGGCCGAAATGGTAGGTATGGGTACTTCTATTGCCACTTTAGGCACAATGATTGCTACTTTGGTTAATCTCTTTAAGTGATAAGGACAATGGACGAAAGTAAAATACAAAAGGCTCCGCAAAAACTGGAGGAACAGGAAATAGATTTGATTGAGTTGGCTCAGAAAGTGTGGGCCGATCGTAAAATGCTTTATAAGGTATGCGGTATTGCGGCAGTGATTGGCTTGATTGTAGGATTCAGCATTCCTAAAGAGTATTCTACGGAAGTGACATTGGCTCCCGAAAGTGCAAGTAAAGTGAATGCCGGGAGTATGGGGGCATTGGCTGCTATGGCTGGCATCAACTTAGGGGGTTCTGTCGGAGAAGATGCCCTGTCGCCCGAACTGTATCCCGATATCGTTAAGTAAACTCCTTTTCTGCTGGAGTTGTTTGATGTAAGGGTCAAAGACCAGAAAGGCAAAATAGATACGACCTTATATGCTTATCTGGATAAATACCAGCGTTCGTCATGGATGGGTGCTGTAATGTCTGCGCCATTCAAGGCTTTGGGTTGGACATTGTCTTTATTCAAGGATAAGCCGGAGAAGAAGGAAGGAAAAATCGATCCGTTCCACCTGACATTGGATGAGGCGAAGGTGGCGGATGCTTTGAGTAAGCGTATCTTGGTTACGATTGATAAAAAAACAGGGGTTACAACTTTGGAGGTTACTATGCAGGACCCTTTGATTTCGGCTTCGTTAACTGATACCGTGATGCATTGTTTGCAGAATTATATCACAAATTACCGTACCAATAAAGCCCGTCATGATTTAGCTTTTACAGAGAAATTATATAAAGAAGCAAAGGCGGATTATGAGAAAGCTCAGAAAAAATATGCTACTTTTGCAGATGCCAACCAGAATGTGGTTCTGTTAAGCTATCGTGCCGAGCAGGAACGTTTAAAAAACGAAGTTGAGCTGGCTTATACTGTTTATACCCAGGTTTCCGGACAATTGCAGATGGCAAGAGCCAAAGTGCAGGAGATTACTCCGGTATATACGGTTGTGCAACCGGCTACGGTTCCTTTGCGTGCCGCCAAGCCGAATAAGATTATGATTCTTATAGGTTTTGTATTCTTGGCAGGAGTGGGATGTGTTGGCTGGATATTATTTGTGAAGGATTTATTTAAAGATTGGAGAAAAGCAAACAAAGCAATATGATGGCTAATAATGATATGAGTCGTTGGTGTGTTCTGTATACGGCGCCAAAGTCGGAGCGTAAATTAGTGCAGCGCCTGCATGCAGCAGGATATATGGCATTTTGTCCTATGCAAATCGTATTCAAGAAGTGGAAAGGACAGACCAAAGAAGTGTTTGCACCTCTGTTCCCCGACTGTGTTTTTGTAGAAGAAGCGACGGGTGTGGAGCTTTTTATTGCTTCGCAGGGTGGTGTATCTTTCTTACTGGACGCTGAGGGTCAGAAACTGTTTGTTTGCGCCGATAAAGCAGAGTTGCCGGCAAGGTTTGTGCGTTTGTTGAAATAGCACGGCATCTTGTTACTTGCAGAGAAGAAAAACAGACTTCTGTTCTTTGTATGAGGAGGGTGTGGAAAGTTATATGAGTTTGCTCTTTTCAACTGGGGCTTGATTATGAACCAACTTATGCTTATTTTTGAAAATAGAATCTAGATATAAGAAGATACTTACAATCGAATCCTGTTTCTATTTAGGGACATTCAGTATAAATAGAATGAAATTAGCCAACTAATTTATACTTACAGTATTGAGAATTAGTTAACTTTTTTGTATCTTTAGGTATTCCTATGCAAATAAGATTTGATAGCCAAAACGGGGGAGATATCCAAAACTAAGATATGGTTAAGATACAAAATATTTCAGAAATCCACCCTACTTTGGGCTTTACAGAATTTGATATTCAGGAGAAATATCGCAAGAGTTTTCATGAGAGTGAGCTTGGCAGACTTTACTCTGTGTTTCTGTTTGAGCGTATAGCAAAAGAATTAGGTCTATCGGAACATCGTCTGGGACGCAAGGGCATTTTCAGTCCTTGTGTAAAAATCGGTCTTATGGTCCTGAAAGCCTACACCGGATTCTCCGGCAGACAGTTGGTAGAACATCTTAACGGAAACATACACTATCAGATGTTCTGCGGAGTTATGATAGTTCCATCCAGTCCTGTGACTAACTACAAGATAGTCAGTATTATCCGTAATGAAATAGTATCCCTTCTTGACATTTATTCCCTTCAGAAAGTGCTTGCCTCACACTGGGAACCTTATCTTGAGAACTTTCACGTGTGTGACTGATGCTACATGTTATGAAAGTCACATGCGTTTTTCTACGGACATGAAACTCCTTTGGGAAAGCCTCGAATGCCTCTCAAGCATATCTGCCGGCATTGCAGTGATTTGGTCATAAGGCGTCCACGTAACAAATATACGGATGTAGCAGCGTCCTATCTGTCTTACTGCAAGAAACGAAAAAGGAAGGCTTCAAAGATAAGGATGCTCAAGCACTGTGTATGCTCAAGTTTCTTGAAAAGCTCATCAGTCAAAAGGATGAGATCCATAGGGAGTGCGGTGCTTTACTCCGATATACCCAGGATTGTCAGAAACAACTTTCCATAGTCAGGAAGGTTCTTGTACAAGAAAAGGAAATGTTTGAATTCAGGAAAGTCAGTGACTGTATTGTTAGTATTGACCGGCATTATATACGTCCTATCGTAAGAGGTAAGGAAACAAAGTCCGCTGAGTTCGGTGCGAAAGTCAACAATATACAGATAGATGGAAGATTTTTCATTGAGCACATCTTGTGCAAGGCATTCAATGAGGGTATACTTTCGGAGCGTCAAGACATGACGCTTTGGAAGAAGTCTGGTTTCATTACGACACATCTTCTTATTTTATGCTATTTACTATTAATATATAGTTGCTTTAGCATTCGAACATTCGGCTTCTTGCCAGCATGCAAGCGCCTATAATACCGGCTTTATCTCTTAATTTTGAAAGCATGATAGCTGAATCCTGGTTGACTAAATTCAGAGAGTATTTTCTTATGGCTGTTTTTATAGGTTGGGCTATATAATCATCTGTTAACGATAATGTTCCTCCGATAATTACAAGCTCAGGATTGAATATATTGATTAATCCTGCGATTTGTTTACCTAATTTTTGCCCGATTTCTTCTACAATCTCAATACATAGTAAATCTTCTTTGTTTACGGCGCCTATTATTTCATCCAATGTAAGCGCGTCTCCTTTTATATTAATTCGGTTGGATAGGATGGAGTTTTCTCCGCTGTTTATGCGCTCTAATAAAATGCGGTGCAGAGCTGAACCGGATGCTTCCGTTTCCAAACACCCTTTTTTACCGCAATGGCAGAGTATTTCATTTTCAAATACATTAATATGTCCGAACTCGCCGGAGAATCCTGATTTTCCAGTATATATTTTACCGTCTATAATTATTCCGATACCCAGTCCCCAGCTTATATTTACGAAAATAATGTTCTTCTCTCCTGTTACGCAACCTTGCATGTATTCTCCGTACGTCATAGCTCGGGTGTCGTTGTCTATGCAAACCGGATGCCCTATTTTTTCGGTTAGTATCTCTGCTAATGGCCGTTCAGAGAAATTAAACATACTGAAGCTGTATCCGGAATCCGGATTGACCCGCCCTGAAATATTGATGCAAATATTCATTATTTTTTCAGTGTTGATGCCGGTCTTTTTAATAAAGTTACTAATGAGTTTGCATAGTTCTTCCAGAGCTTCAGATGTGTTTTCAAACTTATAGGGAATATTCATTTTTAATTCTATCATATCCCCTTTGAAATTGATAAGTCCTATATTGATAGAGAACTTTTTTATATCTACTCCTATAAAATAACCGGATTCAGGATTTAAACCATAAAGACTTGGGTGCCGCCCGCCAGTAGTTTCTAATTTTCCGTAATCATTAATATAACCGTCTTCGCACATTTCATAGATGAACTTGGTTATCGTTGGAACACTTAAATCCAGTTCTTTAGATAAATCAGTGATAGTAGAACTACCATTATATATATAATGAGTGATTATTCTTTTTTTTATGAGAGCATTTTTACTCCCCATTTCTATTTCTTTGAGTAATTCCTGTGTCATATTAATCTTTACTTTTATTAGATTTGACAAATATACTAAATTATTTAGTTAATATATCGTATATATACTTTTAATTATTGCTTAATTGTATTGAATTAATAAATGTATATATAGTTTTTAGGTTGATTCATAAAATTAAAGCTTCTATTTCTTTATTTATATGCGTATTTTATTCATATAAATTAAATAAAATACATTTATTTGGTGTATATAATAAAAATATTTAGTAATTGTTTGTGATATTAATAAAAAGATTATATATTTGTTGCGAATAAAACGAAATAATACTAAGAAAGACCTCAAATGAATATGAAAACAAACAAACAAAATAGTTTTCTGCACAAGAAGTGGATCATCTGTTTTACATTTGCTACACTTTGCTTAGAATTCTATAAATCTGCAGTTTATCTTTTCTTTAGTCTGTCAGGTAAACAAAAAATAGATTTAAAATTGAATTTATTGGCAGTGAGATTCTTCTACAATAGATGTGAGATTGCTTGTATATAATTAATAGTCTTTTTAAAATAATAGGTATGAAATCAAATATTAATTTCCCTTATTTAATTTTTCTCTCTGTTGTGGCTGCATTAGGTGGTTTCCTTTTCGGATACGATGCCGCTGTTATTTCCGGTACTGTATCTCAGGTTACCTCTCAATTTCAGTTAGAGGAAATTCAGGTAGGATGGTTTGTTGGCTGTGCTTTAGTAGGGTCTATTGTCGGAGTTTTGTTTGCAGGAAAATTGAGTGATAAATGGGGACGTAAAGTGACTATGTTGGTTGCTGCTATTTTCTTTTCTGTATCAGGTATTGGTTGTGCATTTACTCTGACTTTTGACCAACTGGTTTTTGCACGGATATTGGGAGGGGTGGGGATAGGTATAGTATCTGTCGTTTCTCCTCTTTATATATCCGAGGTCTCCATTGCTCAATATCGGGGTCGGTTGGTTTCTCTGTATCAGTTGGCTGTAACAATTGGTTTTTTAGGTGCTTATTTAGCCAATTATCAATTGTTGCATTTTTCTCAAAGTGGGGTGGTTTTGAGTGCTGATTGGATGAATAAGATTATGGTTAGTGAAGTTTGGCGTGGTATGTTAGGATTTTCAAGTATTCCGTCTATACTATTTTTTATAATTATCTTTTTTATTCCGGAAAGTCCCCGTTGGTTGGTTTTAAAAGGCCGTGACGTTTCAGCCGGAATGATTTTCCGGAAAATATATCTTTCAGAAGCGGAAGCTGGAGAACAATTGTACGAAACCCAATCCGTTGTTCGGTCTGAGGCTAAATCCGATTGGAGATTTTTATTACAACCAGAGATTTTTAAAGCAGTTTTGATAGGTGCAAGTATTGCCATCTTGGGACAGTTTATGGGAGTAAATGCTGTTCTTTATTATGGCCCTTCTATTTTTGAACAAGCAGGTTTGTCTGGTGGAGATGCTTTGTTCAGTCAGGTATTAGTTGGAATTGTAAACGCAGTAACTACGGTAATTGCTGTCTTTATTATAGATAAAATAGGACGTAAGAAACTTGTATATTATGGAGTTTCCGGTATGGTTATTTCTTTATTATTGATAGGTTTTTATTTCCGTTTCTCAACGACTTTTAATTTGCCAAATATATTCTTATTAATCTTTTTCTTATTCTATGTTTTTTGCTGTGCCATTTCTATCTGTGCGGTCATTTTCGTTTTGCTTTCAGAAATGTATCCTACACGTGTCCGTGGAATGGCAATGTCCATCGCTGGATTTGCATTGTGGATAGGTACTTATCTTGTAGGCCAGTTAACCCCCTGGATGCTTCAAAATCTGACTCCTGCAGGAACCTTCTTACTATTTGCAATCATGTGCGTACCTTATGTTCTAATTGTATGGAAATTAATTCCGGAGACTACCGGTAAATCTTTGGAAGAGATAGAAAGATATTGGATGAAAAATAATCGACCTTATAATTAAATGATAAATTATGGATTTTAAAGAATTAGCAAAGCTTTATAAAAATGAGCTGTTAGAGAATGTTTTGCCTTTTTGGTTGAATCATTCTCAGGATCTTGAATTTGGAGGTTATTATACATGTTTGAACCGTAATGGTGATGTATTTGATACTGATAAATTCATATGGTTGCAAGGGCGCGAAGTTTGGTTGTTCTCTATGTTATATAATAAAGTGGAGAAGAAACAGGAGTGGTTGGACTGTGCTATTCAAGGCGGTGAGTTTTTGAAGAAGTATGGCCATGACGGCAATTATAATTGGTATTTTTCTTTGGATCGTCAGGGAAATCCATTGGTGGAACCGTATAATATCTTTTCGTATACGTTTGCTACGATGGCTTTCGGGCAGCTTAGTCTGGCGACCGGTAAGCAGGAATATGCTGATATTGCCAAAAAAACTTTTGATATTATTCTTTCTAAAGTAAATAACCCTAAAGGAAAATGGAATAAGTTACATCCTGGTACACGTAATCTAAAGGGTTTTGCTTTACCTATGATTCTTTGTAATCTGGCATTGGAAATAGAACATTTATTAGATGAAAAAATTCTATTGAATACTATTGATACTTGTATTCATGAAGTAATGGAAGTATTTTATCGTCCGGAATTGGGAGGTATTATTGTAGAAAATGTACTTGAAAATGGTGAATTATCTGATTCATTCGAAGGACGTCAAGTTACTCCCGGTCATGATATTGAGGCTATGTGGTTTATTATGGATTAAGGTAGGCGTTTAAATCGTCCGGAATTGATAGAGAAAGCTAAGAATATCACTTTAACTATGGCAGAGTATGGATGGGATAAAGAATATGGTGGTTTGTTCTATTTCATGGACCGTAAAGGATATCCGCTTCAGCAGTTGGAATGGGATCAAAAATTGTGGTGGGTACATATTGAAACATTGATTTCCATGATTAAAGGCTATCAGTTAACTGGTGATAAGAAATGTCTTGAATGGTTTAAGAAAGTGCATGACTATACTTGGAGTCATTTTAAAGATACGGAATATCCGGAGTGGTATGGATATTTGAATCGTCGTGGTGAGGTATTGTTACCTTTGAAAGGCGGTAAATGGAAAGGCTGTTTTCATGTACCAAGAGGGATGTATCAATGCTGGCAAATATTAGAGGATTTGAGTATGAATAATTAATAAAGATAATACCATGAAGAGAAAAATATTTTTGACCTTGTGTTTTATCATGATTGTTGCTTCTACAGTCTATGGTGGAGATAATAGAGTAGGGCTAACTTTAATTCCACCGGGTACCATTACCAATAAGGTTGATTTGGATATTCGTGCAGGTATAGTGAATCAAGGAACAGAACAACAAGACTTTAAAATTTCTATTTACTTGAATAATGTGGAACAGCAGTCTTTACTACACTATTCTACAATAACACTGCCCATAGGAGCATCACATAGTATTAAATATGTATTGAATACTACCGATAAAGTGGGAAATAATCGTATTATCCTGAGAGTAGAAGATGGAAAACAGAGTTATGAAGTTACTAAGAAATTTGAAGTAATAGAGTCTGATATTCGTTCTACCCGTCTTATTGACGGGGCTTGGGCAGGTATCTACCATTGGAGTGAAATAGAAGGAAAACATTGGAACGCTGATATAAAACAGATGACAGATGCCCAATGGCATGAAATGGTGCGGTCTATGCACAATATTGGTATGGATGTCATTGTAATTCAGGAAGTATTTCGTAATCAAGAATATGTGGGACAACATAAAATGAACGTTGACAATTATCCGGGTAAGGCTTTTTATCCGTCAGAACTTTATCCGGATAGGGTACCTATTATGGCGCATGATCCGTTGGAGGCTATTCTTAGTGAGGCTGATAAACTGGGGATGTCGGTTATGATGGGTGTGGGAATGTTTGCATGGTTCGATTTTTCTGCGGAATCTCTTGAATGGCACAAACAAGTGGCCAAAGAATTGTGGAATAAATATGGAAGTCATCCTTCTTTTTATAGTTTTTATATTTCAGAAGAATGTGCCGGAAACCTTTATAATTCGGAGCAGACCTATGAAATGCAGTTAGTGAGAAAAAAGGAAATTTGTGATTTCTTCCGTGAATTCAAAAAGTATATCAAAAAGTTTGCACCAGAAAAACCTATTATGCTTGCAACAAACAGTATGGGAGTATTGGATGGGGCAGATGCATATCCCGCTTTACTGCAGAATCTTGATATTTTATGTCCGTTTGGCTTTGCACGTATGCCCAAAGGAGATTTAACAGGAAAAGAGGCTGCTGATATATTGCAGAATTTCTGTGACGATGCAGGGGCACATTTGTGGTTTGATCTTGAGGCATTTTTATTTAATCCGGACAATTCTCTATATCCGCGTCCCATAGAAGAAATCATTCATGATCTGACATTGCTTGATAATTTTGAAAAGGTACTTTGCTATCAGTATCCGGGGGTATTTAATGACCCTAAGATGTCTCGTAGAATAGGTGAGAAGCGCACTATTAAGTTATATCAGCAATATCAGAAGTATATGAATGATGTGAAGCGGATGCGCAGAAACAATAAATAAAACCTTTTGTATAATTAAATTTTATATTATGAAAATTATTAAAAGAATTTCTATTCTTTGCCTATGTTTGTCGTACATGATATTATCGTCATGTTCAGATGATTACGGAGCTAATCCGTTTGACAATTCACCATTTACGGTATCCAAATTGCCAAAGGTGCTTTCGTTTGAACCCATTGAAGGTAAGGCGGGTACTGAGGTTACTATAGTCGGCGTTAATTTCTCTACTGCTACCGATGTGGCTTTTGATGGTAAAAAAGCTGAAAGTTTCGAGATTATTGATGATACCACTATCAAAGCCATAGTTAGTGAGAAAACTACGACAGGTCCTATATCGGTAACTAATGAGAAAGGTACGCGTGCTTCAAAAGAGAAATTTACGTTTATTAAAGAGGCTGCGGATGATACACCATTGGATGTCAATTTGGCGGAAGGCAAGGGTGTAACGGTATCCATTAATGAGGCGGCTAATTTCCATATAACAAATGGTAAATATGAAAATGCTTGGCAAGTAGTTGACGGAGCAACTCCTGCGGCCGAAGGTTGGTTTATTATAGACCTTGGAGATGTATATACTTTCGATAATATTGTCACAGCTTGGGATATGGGAGCTTATGCTACTGATTATGAACTTTTGGTTTCAGAGGATGGGGAGCAATACACTTCAGTTTCTCACACGACAGATTGGACTACTGCAAATACTGAAGTATCAGGTATTTTTACTGTTGGAAAACAAGATATCACACTTACTTCAGCTGTAAAAGCCCGTTATGTAAAAGGTATTGTAAAAGCATGTAATTCACCGTGGGCGATGACAGTTTGTGAGGTTGAAGTTTATAAGAGAAATGCTACTAGTGGAGAGGATGATACTCCGTATGATGAAAATATTGCTGTAAGTAGAAGTGTAACGGTATCCACTAATGAAGCTGCTAACTTTCATATAACAAATGGCAAATATGAAAATGCTTGGCAGGTAATTGATGCTGGAGCAAGCCCTATGGCTGAAGGTTGGTTTATCGTTGATCTTGGTGATGTAATGAGTTTTAATAATATTATTACTGCTTGGGATATGGGAGCTTATGCTACAGACTATGAACTCCTTATTTCGGAAAATGGTGATAACTATACTACAATTTCACATACAACGGACTGGACTACCAATAATATCGAACCTGTTGGAGTTTTCAATGTAGGTAAACAAGATATTAAACTCGGTAATTTAGTGAGGGCTCGTTATATAAAAGGTATCCTAAAAGGATGTAATTCACCATGGGCGATGACTATTTGTGAGCTTGAAGTTTATAAGCGGAAGGATGGCAGTGGTGATACTCCTACAGTGCCGGAGGATACAACTCCGATGAATACAAACCTGGCTTTGAATAAACCTATTACAGTTTCTTCTACGCTTTATCCGGTTCCGCAAGAAGCAGTAGATGGCAATACTACTATTTCTAAGTGGGCTACTAATGATGTTAACACAGCGGAACATTCTCTGGTAATAGATTTAGAACAAGAATATACCATCAATAATATTGATATTTATTGGGGGTATAATAATCACAGTATCAAAACAAAAGTCTTAGTTTCTTCTGATGGAATTAATTATACAGAATGTGCTTCAGAAAATTATAACCCGACAGCTCAGGCTGGAGAAGTAGTTATACATAATATAGCATTCAATAGTATAAAAACTCGTTATGTGAAAGCTGTTTTTACAGCATATATGAAAGAATGGGGACTTTGGTGCTATGAATTTGAGGTTTATAAACGATAATATTTATTACTGATAATATGAAAAAAGCATATATAATGGTCGTGATGTTTGCGACTCTTTCTTTAAGTACATTTTCAGCTTGTGGTGATACGAGTACTGCACCGCCACCCACTGTTTTAAATCCTGATGAAGATAATTCTGATGGTTCGGATGGGGGAGAAGGGGATGAAACGAGTGAAATGACTCGTATTTATGACATAGTGAAAAAAAATCAGCTTGCTTATATTCGTTCTTTGCAAATATCCAGTGGTGCGATTAAAGATAATGAGCAATCTAATAGTCGGATTTGCCCTTATTTTTCCAACTTTGCTGTTATGGCATTGTTGAAAAATCCGGTAATGGAGAATGTGGAAGTGGTGAAGAAATACATTACTTGGTATTTGAATAAACTTAATAGAACTAATATCAATCCTCATACAGGACAACCGGAAATAATAGGCTCTGTTTATGATTATTATGGCGATACAGAAACATCCCTAGACAGTTCTTTTCCCATTGCGTAATAGCTTTACTAATTTCGTATTCGAAATATCGCACCTGTTAAAACAATCCATCAGTATATAGAGA
>OGFI01001191.1_pt1 | contig 13892 bp, 10 predicted proteins | sample 1570901 | NCBI WGS metagenome assembly OGFI01 (sample SAMEA2582018, study PRJEB24529) | metagenome | biome: Human gut stool | place: China | collected 2011 | reverse complement strand
CAATGCCGGCATTGCCCCATTTGGTAGTAAACATACGCACACTTGCAGTTATAGTATAATCGCGCCAGAATCTGTCACCGCTAGTGAGCATAGGGAATGTGCGGTGTGGCTTGTCATTACGGATACGCATCTGCTCCATAAAATGTTTTCCATTATATTCAGAAATAATCCAGGAAGCCCCCTGACCGTTATAAACGTGGTTGCATACCGGGTCATACCATTTACCATAATATCCGGGATAATGGATAAAATGATACTCACCCATTGCCGAATGATTCTTATCATAAGGAAATTCACCAATAGGAAAATCAGAGAAATCTTCATTAAGTAAAATAAAATCTGCCATAATAACCTCCGTTCTAAAATAAAAAATATAATTAATGGTTCTTTCTGTAGCTTCCGGGCGCTTCGCCCATGATTTTTTTAAATGTGCCGCCCATAGTATTACTGTCGGCGAAACCACATTTGTCAGCAATCTCAGTAATAGAGAGGCTGGTGTTGACTAAAAGGTCTGCTGCTGCGTGCGTTCTTACATAAATAAGATACTCTCTGAATCTGAAGCCTGTAAAAGCCTTAAATTTCTTGGAAAGGCTCGATTCACTCATATTAAAAAGTTCTGCAGTAGCAGCCATAGTTATGTCATTGTGATAATTCTCGATAATATATTCAATAACCTTCTGGATAAGTTCATTACCTGTATCCATTTTCGTAATAACATTATCTTCGTACATCTGACAGCGCAGAATAAAAAGTATAAGTTCATGAAAATAAGAATGTACGAAAGATAAAGACAGACTATCGACACCATTGTGTTCATAAGAAATCTTCTGGATAATTGATGATATATAATCAAGTCGTCTTTCTGGTATATGGACAACAGGATGTTTATGGAAAATGCTTTCTATATCCAGAGAAGAATCATCAGCAATCCACTTTAAATCATCATTATTAAAATATAACACATATCTTGTATGGTCACTTCCGGCGAGGTAAGTAGTCATGTGCGCCATGTCTGGTGGGATAAGAGCAAGTCCGCCCGGATTTAACATATATATTTCATCACCTACATAAAGGGTGCAGGAACCAGAATATATAAACATCAGCTCCCATCTGTTATGTTCATGAAAATGTTTCATCTTATAAGATGGAGGCACAGTAGCAATATCCGTGTGGAAATTGTCATTAATAAAATGGTACATTGCCGTCTCCTTGGTATATGAATAATATCTTACGAAGCAAAATCATATACTGATTATAGGTCGTTTATAGAGAAACTGTTACTGATTTTTTACATATTTTTTTGATTTTGAAAGATTTCGTGCTGTTTTTTTGTATCTATAAAAAAACAATGTGAATATAATAAAAGCATCTTAAGAAGCAGAAACAATTTAATATTAAGGAGGAATAATATGATACGAAGAAACAAAATTATTGCTTCTGTTGCTGTCAGTGTCATGACTGGTGTTCTTGTTGCAGGCAACTTAGCTCCATTACAGGGATACTATGCATTTGCACAGGAAACAGGAGTAAAAGCTGGAAGGTATTCAGCAGTAAAAGACATTAACAAAACATTAGAAGGTTACACACCAATGGACAGTTCTGATCCGGTTGAATTCGGTGGAACTTACATTAAGTATCAGGGCGAGACAATCCAGTTGTCGGAGACAGCCATATATGTTGATGGTTCGTTATCAGACGAGCTTGCTGCCCAGTACCCATATGTATATAACGACATTACTAAGGCATTGTCAGCAGATGCATTAAAGAATGGAACAGCAGACAATCCAATGACAGTATATGTTGCACCATATGTATACTGGATAGATGATCCGGCAGCAACAGATACAGTACAGAAGACCGAGGGATATTCAGTACCTTATGGAATGGTTGTTAATTCAGATTATCTTACTATCAAAGGTCTTACAGGAAATCCTGATAATGTTGTATTAGCAGGAAACAGAGGACAGTCACATGCCTCTAATGGTAACTACACAATGTTCAGATTCAACTGCAGTGGCGCGCTTACAGTTAAGAATATAACAATAGGTAACTATTGCAGCGTTGACCTTGATTATCCGCTTATGAGTGAGCTTAATCAGGCAAAGAGAACAGAGACAATCACACAGGCACAGCTTGCTGATGTTTCTGGAGACAAGATGTTTGCAGATAACTGCAACTTTATAAGCAGACTTAATCTTGACCCAATAAATGGAGCATCAAGAAGTCTTTATAACAACTGTCATTTTGAAAGTACAGATGATGCCCTTAATGCAAATGCTGTATATGTAGGATGCGATTTTGATTTCTACGGAAACAGACCATTATATTCATCATATGGTACAGGTTCAACATTTTTAGGTTGTACATTTAATTGTAAGATATTAAATGTTGAAGCAGAACCGACACAGTTCTTTACTAAAGAGGGTGGCACAATTACCGCAGTAGACTGTGTATATAACAGTAATTTAAGTGTACCTATATCAATTGGATGGACTAAAACACCATCAACTTCATTAAAGTGTTATCAGAGCAACATAATTCATAATGGACAGAGCATCACAATCGGTGGTGAGGGTGCTAAAGAAACCGTTGATATGACAGGCAAGTCAGTACTTGATGCCTACAAGGTTGTGTCAGGTGGTAAGACATATTACAACACATACAATCTTTTAAAGGGCAGTGACGACTGGGATCCATTAGGAGTTAAGGATGTAATTAAAGCAGCCGGACAGGACACAGTTGCAACACAGCTTTCAATAACATCAGATGTCACAGAGATTGAATCTGGAAAGGAAACAGCTTCAATAGGAGGAACAGTTAACTATTTCTATGGAACTAATGATACAACACAGAAGATAACATACAGCGTATCAGACGAAGATAAGGCATATGTGAAGTTAACAGATAATGGTGACGGAACATGCAAAGTAGAAGGTACTAATAATGATGATGCAGCTAAGAAGGTCATTATAAATGCATCTACAGAGTCAGGTCTTGAAGCAGCAGTTGGAATTACTGTAAAGCCAAGCAAGATTGAAGCACCAGCATTTACAAAGGCACCAGTTATTACTAATGATGGACAGGGCAGTCTTAAAGTAGATTACTCACTTGATTTAGGAAGCAGAGAAGACATGTCTGCAATCTCATGGTACAGATGTACAGATGCAGAGGGCAGCAATCCTATACTTGTAGCAGTAACAAGAAATGATTCACCAGAGTATACATATAAGTTAACAGCAGGTGATGTAGGATATTACATCATGGCTAAGGTAGAATCTAAGAACATCAGAAGTGATTATGGAACACCGGTAAATACAGTATATGACAAGGCAATCGGAGTGAAAGATGTAAGAAGCAAGAACTTTGCTACAGATTTCTCTAACTTCCCTAATGTAAAGCAGTCTGAAATCAAAGCTGGCTTCTGGACTGTAGATTATAACCGTCCGGCAGATACAGAAAGTTTTGGAAGCTGGCAGGGAGCTGATACAGAAGAACCTTGGAAATATGGAACAACAGGTAACGGCTGTGTAGGCGCTGGATTATATGAAGGTACACAGGGCGCAAGACTTATGTATACACCAGTTGAAGGAACATATGGTGACATGTCACTTAAGCTTGTAGTTGACCCAGCCAAGACAGCAGGTCAGGGATTTGGTAGTGCAGGACAGTATATGGATGTACTTCTTAAGTTCGATACATCTACACTTACAGGATACGGATTAAGAATAGTAAGAACAAAGGCTTCATCTAATGCCGTAACATTTGTACTTGTAAAATACGACAACGGAACAGTAACAGAGATTTCTGATGAAGTTATCGCAAGCTGCTATGCAACAGGCTGTACAATCAGCTTAAAGGCTGAAGGCAATAAGCTCACAGCTCATGTTGAGACACCAACAGAACAGCTTGCAGACCAGGCAGCTAAGGGATATCCACATGTGGTTGACCTTACAGCAGAGATTGAAGCTAACAGCTTTGGTGGAGTTGCAATCCAGCATACAGGAACACTTGGCGCACGCGGATGGCAGAATACAACAATGCTTCATAACTTAAATGTTACATGGGAAGGTGAGAATAACCAGAACCCAGAATATGTTGAAGGAAATCCATCAGATAACGAGAATCCTGCCGAGACACCTGATGATTCAACAGGAACATCAACAGGAGCAGACACAACAGTCAAGACTGGTGATATGAGTCATACAGGAATGTATGCAGCATTAATGGTAGCAGGACTTAGTGGCTTACTTGGAATGGCAGCAGTATACATGAGAAGAAGAAAAGATATCTAATTTCATAAATAACTTCTTTATAAGAGGGCATCAGCATTAAGCAGGTGCCCTTTTTTCGCGCGAACAATTGACATTTTCCACAATATAGTTTAAAGTTTCAAAGAACTAACTTATGTAAGGTGGAAATAATTGTGAAACTTAGAAAATACATTTTAACAGTTATGATAGGAATCACTGCTATGTCAGCGCTCTCATCATGCGGTAATAAAGAAAATGCTGTAAAAGAACAGCCAGCCCAGAGCACACAGGAAATATTTGCAATGGATACATATATGTCACTAACAGCATATGGAAGTAATTCAGAGGAGGCAGTAAACAAGGCGGTGCAGGAGATTAACCGGCTTGATGCAATGTTTTCGGTAGGAAATGAGGACAGTGATGTTACTAAGATAAATGAAAATGGAAGCGGAGAAGTATCGGAAGAAACTGCATTTATAATGAACAGGGCAATGCAGGTGTCAGAAAAGACCAATGGGGCTTTCGATATTACGATATATCCTCTTATGGAGCTGTGGGGATTTACGACGAAGAATTACAGAGTGCCTGAAAGCAATGAGATTACAGAGGCACTTAAGGGAGTTTCTTATACAAATGTATCAGTAAACGGGCAGCAGGTGGCACTGACAGGTGGTTCCAGCATTGACCTTGGCGGTATAGCCAAAGGCTACACATCTTCGCGGGTTATCCAGATTATGAAGGATTGCGGCATTGAGCATGGGATTGTCAATCTTGGGGGCAATGTGCAGGTGCTTGGAACTAAGACGGACGGTTCAGACTGGAGAGTTGCCATACAGAATCCTGCCAGTGAGAATAGTTATCTTGGAATATTAAGCACGGCGGATAAGGCTGTCATTACATCAGGCGGGTACGAGCGGTATTTTGAGCAGGACGGACATGTATACCATCATATTATAGACCCACAGACAGGTTATCCATCAGAGAGCGACCTGACTTCGGTTACAATTGTATGCTCTGACGGAACAACATCAGATGCATTATCAACTGCGCTTTTTGTAATGGGGCTTGATGGTGCGAAAGAACTTTACAGAAGCGGGGCTATAGATTTTGATATGATACTTTTCGATGGAAGCAGAGTGTATGTATCGGAGGGCATTGCCAGCGGTTTTTCAACAGATATGGATAAGGAAATAATTACCAGACAGCCTTAATGAGAATTATTATTAACTGTCTGTATTGACAAATGTGGTGAGAAAAATATATTCTATAGAGCAGTTAGCGAAAACTAATTACAGATAGATTAATATACTTTTGTTAAAGATAGCTAACCAAGATATACAGACCCGAAGGAGCAGACATGTTATTAATAATATCACTTATAATCGCAGCTTTATTTATATATTTTCTCAAAGATTCACTTAAGAAATATGCCAATATATTTTATATAGGTGCGGCAGTAATCTCTATTGCGGTATTCCTGCTTGAGTTCCTGCCAATGCCTTTGTTTGTAAAGAACAATATATTAGGAATATTTGCAAAAGGCTCTATTGGAACGGCAATGTTTGTTGTAGTAATGTACACTGGCGCACTGCCTAAGGGCAACAAGCTGATTGCACCGCTTATGAAGATAAGAGGCGAATTGTCAATTACAGCGGCAATACTCGTCCTGTGTCATAATTTCACATATGGAATGACATATTTCAGAATGTTATTTACGAAGACAAGCCTTTTATCAGCCACACAGCTTGCAGCTGCGGTAATAAGTCTTGTGCTTATCGTGATAATGCTTGTTCTTACAATCACATCATTTCCAGCAGTAAGAAAGAAGATGCAGGCAAAGAAGTGGAAGCAGTTACAGCGTACAGCATATGTGTTCTATGGACTTATGTATGTTCACATTATGCTCATTAACATACCTTATGCGAGACTTGGACTTGGCATGTATGTTGCAAATGTAGTTATCTACAGCATGGTTTTCTTAGGCTATGCAGCTATGAGAATAGCAAAGGCTGTATCAGTGAAGGCAGCAAGAGCTGGAAAGACATACGGTAAGAAACCAGAGACGGTTCTGTATGGACTGGCATTGGTTATATGTGCAGTGATGACGGTGTCGTGCTTTGCAGGAAGACAGACAGTGTCGGCATCGGAAGACAATGAGGAATGGAACGATTTCTTTAACGAAGAGACAGTTGCAGCAATGGTCAAAGAGATTGAGAGCAGTACGGCTAAGACAGATGCCGAAGGAACAACACAAGAGAGTCTGGAAGAATCTGTTTCATCAGATGGACAGTCAGACTCACAGGCTGGTGGTGTAGGAAATGAAGTGTCGGGAAATAGCAATAATTCCGGTTCGGATAATGTTTCTGGTAATTCATCAGGTAATAGTTCTGACAGTGGTAATCAGTCAGCTCAGCCGGATAATGGTTCTGACAATAGTGGAGAGCTGAGCGGCGGTTCAGGCAGTGATACACCGGCTAATACAAAATTTAAAGCAGATGGAACTTATACAGGTTCCGCTGTGTGTGAGACTTATAACTACAATGTAATGGTTACAATAGTCATATCGGGAGATACGATTACATCGGTTACTGCTGAATCAGAAGCTGGTGCGCAGGATGTGCAGTATTTTAATATGGCAAATGCAAAGGTTCCTGCACAGCTTCTTGCAAATCAGAGTACATCAGGTGTTGACAGTGTTTCTGGGGCTACTAAATCAAGCAATGCCATAAAGAAGGCATTTTACTATGCTTATAAATCGGCTAAGAAGTAGAGCAGATTTGTAATAGAAAAAATTATAAGGAGGCAAAATTCCTCTCCTCACCAATGGGTTCGGATTTTGCTTCGCAAAACAAGGAGGAATTATGAGGAAGAACATTTTTACTAAGATTGCTGCTGTTGCAGCCGCTACTGTTCTTGCAGTTACAGCACTTCCAGCTCTTGTGTCTGATACACATGCAGCAGATGATGAGTATTCATATGTATATGCTGGACTTACATGGCAGGAATACTGGGCTAACGAGGGCGTATATAACGCAGGAGATGTAACATCATCTAATGAGAAGGATACACATGGTGAGTACGATAAAGGCGGTTTTGATACAGTAACAAGAGCTACAACCAATCATGGTCTTCACAGAGGAAGCTACCAGTGCATGGCAACAATTGATACAGAAGATGGTAAGAAGTATGAGCTTGCCGGCTGGAGCAGTGATGGAAAGCAGATGATACTTACAGATGGTACACAGCTTTCATACAACAGAGGCACAATTACTAATGCAGATGGTTCAACATCTAAAGTTTCTTCTTATGATGTAACTGGTATTAAGTATGTTCCGGTTAAGGTTAAGACATCTGATCTTGCTGATTTTGAGCAGCATTACAGAGTTGTCAAGAATGGCGAGAAGTTATACGGTGGATTCGGCGAGAACAAGCTTAGCTCATATGAGTATACAGCAGCAGTTAATGCAGATACTAACGGAATTAAGACAGCAGTTAAGAATGCAGATGGAACATATTCATTCTCTGCAAGACAGACTGGAAGTGGAAAGTCATTTGCAGAGCAGGATATAAGTGTGGCTGCTAACATTACATCTACAGTAAAAGATGCTACAGGTTCATACGGTGAATTCTTAAGAGTTGATATTAATGGTGATGGTTATGGCGCATTAGGTGCTATGATGCAGGCTGTTAAGTGGACATATTATGGAAATGATGCAGCAAGAACAAATGCTGTTGCTACATATGGTACTAAATTCGCAGCAGATAACTGGATGCACAAAGTAATGGGAATCCAGCTTGGACTTACAGATTCAGCACGCTGCCAGTTACCAGCAGGATATGATGGAACAGGTTACTGGTCACTTACTGTATATGCATTAGGATATACTGATACTACAATTGATTTTGAAGCAACTGATGCTAATATCGTTAAGATTAAAGCACCTGTAAGTGATACATCTAAGCTTTCAGCAGCTATTGCAGCAGCAGATGCACTTAACGAAGCTGATTACACAGCCGAGTCTTGGGCAGCTATGAAGCTTGAGTATGAGGAAGCAGTCGATGCACTTGCAGTTGCAGAATATCAGGCAGATGTTGATGAGGCAACAGAGCATCTTACAGCAGCAATCAATGCATTAGTAAAGGTTGATGCAGGTACACCTTCTGATTCAGAAGAGTCTGGAAACACAACTGATGCAGGTACATCAGATACATCTGTATCAGATGTTAAGACTGGTGATGCAGACAACATGGCAGTATATTCATTAGTTGCATTACTTACACTGGCAGCAGGGGCAACAGTTGTATCAAGACGCAGAATTAAAGACATCAGATAATTGATATGCTTACAATCATAATAAAACTATAAACAAGCCAGAGAACCGGGTCATAAGTCAAATCTATGATGAGATTTGCTTATGGTCCGGTTCTTTGGTTATGTTAGTTTTTGTACTTGTCAGGAGCACATTTGAAGTGGTAGTTGCATTTTTTTATAGGTAATATGAGCAGGAGTAGAAGCCTACTAAAAGTTCATATTTCTGAATTGTGTAGGTCTTTTGTGGAGACAAGTTTGAGTTACATGAGTGATAAAACCTACGCATCTTGCAGAAATAATGAATTTAATAGGTTTTCTGAGTGTAAAAAGTGTAAGTTGAAGAGTGAAATGCAGGAAAAAAACCTATTAAAATGGATATTTATAATGATTTAGTGGGTGTTCAAGTGCAGAAGGCAGGTATATGTAGTGAAAAAGACCTACGAAATAGACAGAATATGTTGAGTTGGTAGGTTTTGAAAGCTCCAGACCGTGGAAGGACACTAGTGCTGATAGTGCAGATGTCAAACATGGCGAAAAACTAACAGATGACGACATAAAATATAAGAATCAAAATGACAAGCTGCGGGCAGAGATAGCAAGATTAAAGAAACTATTAGAAGAAAAGAATAAGTAATTATTAAAAGCAGCAGTTACCACACAACCATAAGTGGTAACTGCTGTTTTCAGATTAATTACCTGTTAATCTTAATATCACCCATATTAACATCAGCATTTATACTTTTACCGCTGCCTGCATTATTAGTATAGCTGTGAGAATAAGTAGAATCATTGACTTTAATGTCGCCCAAGTCCACAGAGAGGTTGGCGCTGTATTTATCAATATCCATACCACTTATTTTCAGTGAGCCCATATCAACGGAAAGGTTAAGAACATCACTGCCGCAATTGGTAAGCTTAATATCACCCATATTGTTGTCAGCAGTTAAATTCTTAATGGATGAATCAGCAATCTTAAGAGAACCCATATCAATGGAGAAATCACCAGAAGAAGCATGTATATTGTTAACATCCATATCACCCATATTAAGGTCAGCCTGAATAGAATTAAGACTGACATTGTCAGGAATAGTAATTGTAAGTGTGCAGTCTGAGTTTTTGATATTAGTCATAAGATGTACTTTTACATGCTGTTCAATATTTAATGAAGTTCCAGAAACAGATACAGCAGGCTTAAACTTTTCAGCACCTGTATAGATAACCTCAAGCTTGCTGCCTTTCTTAATCTCAACACTGCCAAGATTCATATCAATAGATATGTCTGACACATTATCATAAATAGAGGAATTTTCAATATATTTGCCACTGGATGCCATAGTCATGCGTGTAAAAGGAGAAATGTTAAATACATTACCAAGAACGCCGATAATTATGCATATAAGTGTAATAAAATATATAATTGACAGATAAATTCGTTTCTTCATAATTATACCTCCCTGGAATCGTCTTTAAGTATACTCTTGAATATAGCGTGTATTACAGCTGCAATAGGCCATATAACCCATGTTAAAGCCCATGCAAATGTGATGAAACTGACTGACAGATATATACATGTAACTGTAGGCCAGAAAACAGACATAATAGTTGTTGCAGTATTGTTAATATATCTGACTTCTTTATTCTCCTTCTTAACATAGCTGCCTGCTACATTGTCACCATTAAGAGCAAGTAAAGTCTTACATGAAGTCTCAACCATTGAACCGAAAACAATAAGGAATACGCCGACACTTACTATACAGATCATTGCTGCACCGCCGATATCGTCAAGTCCCTGTACTGGGATTGCATCAAAAACAGCGGCAGGGACAAAGCTGATGATACACATTATAATTCCCAGGGTGCGGCACACAATAGAAATGTTGCGAAGTTGTTCCTTCTTATCCTGCACATATCCGACAGTGGCATAATCGATGATACATTCATGTTTCTTAATATAGTTGTATTTACTCATTAAAGAATTGGTTATTATAAATATGCCGACACCGCAGGATGCTATAATAAACAGAGCAACTGTGCCCATTGTCTCAATAAAATTATTATGAATTGCACTGCAGGCTGCCGCTGGAACTACTGAGAAAATACATAAGAAAACTCCTAATGCAGTCAGAAATGCATGTCGGCTGCCGGCACTTACAAAGCTTCTGGCTTCATCCTGTGTTAAAGTTCGTCTGTTATCAACAGGAGCAGAAGACTGTCTGTTAAGTCCGAGAGTTTCTGCGAGTTCGTCAAGATTGCCGAATTCTGAGATAACAGTGCCTACAGCCTCATTCTCACTTTTACCTTCACTGATAAGTTCATTATATTTGTCTTCCATCATGCCCCACAGTTCATCTTTAGCCTTTAAAACTTCTGCTGTTGCGGGGAGATTGGCAAACATAGTTTCAAGATAACTTTTAATAGTATCCATACATTAATTCTCCTTCACAATAAATTTTTCAATAACTTCTTTAGTGAGAGCCCACTCTTCACATTTTGACTGATAATACAGCCGTCCTTCGTCAGTAATCTGATAATAGGTGCGCTTCTTTCCACCATTCTCGCCTACTCCAGGGAAAGAAGTAATATATCCATTCTTTTCCATTCGTGTAAATGCGGAGTAAAGAGTAGTTTCTTTAACAATATATTTCTCATTGGTCATGGCTTTAATCTGCTTAGAAATCTCATAACCATAAGACGGCTTATCAAGCAGAAGATACAGGATAATTGTATCGTTGTAGCCTCGTATAATGTCGCTGCTGATGCCAGCCATGCATACTCCTCCCTTCGAATTAATTGCAGGTGCTGATTCACCTGATAATAAATATTATTACATAAATCATAAATACTTCGACAGGCGTTACTACGATAGCCGTAGTACATCTGTCGTAGTATATATAACATGATATGCATAATATGTCAACAGGAGAATATAAAAATCCCTCAAAAGCAGGTAAATAGTGCTTTTGAGGGATTTATTAAAAATGTGGATTATTTGAAATATACTTTAGCTGCAGTAGCAGACATGATATTTTCCTTGTCGGGTGTTGATATTTCATTGCTTAAGACAATGTAATCAATAAGGTGTCTGTAGCTGTCCTTGCACAGATTCATAGGCAGGTCGCTTCCCCACATAAGCCGGTCGCTTCCGACAAGTTCTATGGCGCGTTTAATATAATGGATTGCGTCAGGATAAGGGTATGTGGCATCTTTACCCTGATTAGAAGGAAGGCTTGCAAGGTCGAATACAACATTGTCAAGTGTGAGTGCCTCCATTCCTTTAAGCCAGACATTTTCCTGAACAAGACCTCTTGGGGCAAGCAGATGGCACACAACAAACTGCGTGTCAGGGTGTCTCTTAATTGCGCGGGCGAGGGCTTCCGGCTGCCAGCACTCGGCAGGGTAGCGTCCAATATCGAACACAACAGTATTATTATGCATTTCAGCATATGACAGCATTTCCTCAATCACATCACCATCAAGGGGAATAGTAGGATGATAACTCATAAGACCGCTTCCGGTACTTACCTCGAATTTTACAATCTTAATTCCGAGGTCTTCAAACAAATGCTTTCTTATAGAATCAACATTTCTGCAGAATGGGTCGTAAGTAGCTGCTGCAGCAAGACGGTCAGGATATTTCTTTGCAGCCTCATAAGTGTAGAGATTCTGCGGTCCTAAGAAATTGCCCTGAAGCATAACAGCCTTGGAAACACCAGCTTCGTCCATAACCTTAAGAACTGCTTCCGGGGTTACATCATATTCACCGAGACACTCTGGTATCATCTGGAATATAGTTCCATCAGCGTAGCTTGCGTAACCTCCGCCTATAGCCTGCATTTCTCCGCTGTTTCCAAAACCATTAATGCAGCGGCATATGTGGATGTGAGAGTCGATAATATTCATAGTTAAGCCTCCTTGTTGCTGGATGTAGAAAGAATATTGAGATTATGTCCATACAGAAATTCATTAATAATTCCAATGTCATATTCACATTTGTTAATCATAATTATAATTGCAGCATCGCGGCTGACCTTGGAATACAAAGGGCTTAAGCCTGCAGTTTTTAACGCACGGTTGGTATCAGTAAGGTTCATATGGCATGCGATGCAGAGTGCAATTACTCTGTCACGGCTTGGATTGGTACGATTGCCATTAAGTATTCCGTATGCATAATTAGCTGGAATATCACTTTGTCGTATAACATCACTTAATTGAAGTCCGTAGCTTCCTATATACCTGTTAAAGAATTCGCTGACAGACATCTGTGAGTCAGTATCCTCTTCATTACGGTATCTGTTAAAATGTTCAGGCTCAACTGAACTTAAGATTTTATCAAGTTCATAAGTCGGTTTTTCGTTCATTATTAATTCCGCCTTTCACAATAGAGTACACATTTTCTATTGATATAGTGTATAATAATAAACACTAAATTACAATAAGGATAAAAATATGACTTTAGAAGAAGAGAGCAGGCTGTCATTTTACAGGGAACTGACAGTACTTGATGAAAAAAAGAATATAGTGCTGGTGCAGGATATAAGGAACAGTGAGCTTTGCGTTAAAAAGACACTTGATATATATTCGCGTGATGTATATGAGCAGCTTGCCTCTGTAAGAATTGAGGGAGTTCCTGCGGTAAAGGAATGTGTTGCTGATGATGGAAAGCTTATAGTAGTTGAGGAGTATGTGCAGGGCAGGAGCCTTAAGCAGGTATTAGATGAGCAGGGACTTATTAAACGAGGAACAGGCATATGAAATAGCAGTCCAACTTGTGGACATACTTGTGAGACTGCATCAGTTAGAGTCGGCAATTGTCCACAGAGACATTAAACCATCTAATATAATTATTGAAAAAAATGGACATGTGAATCTTATAGATTTTAATGCGGCAAGACATGTTAATGCAGATAAGAATGAAGATACCAGAATGCGGGGAACAGTGTATTTTGCTGCACCAGAGCAGTTTGGATTCGGGCAGTCTGATGAGCGTACGGATATATATGGTCTGGGAGCAACAATTAATTATATTATGACAGGTGACAAGCCGGGAGCAGGAATTGCAGAGTGCAGATTTTCAGATATTCTTAAGAAATGCCTTATGGTAGATGCAAAGGATCGATATCAATCGGCTGAAGAGCTTCGTGGCGTGCTGGATATGCTAAATTATAGTATAGTACAGGATAATAGGAAAAAAGCTGAAACAGCATTTGGTAAGGATAATACTGTTTCGGTTGTGAGAACCTATCGTAATATAAGAGATATAATTGTTAAAATGTACAGGAAATATCAGAAAAGGAATTACGATATTGATACTTCATGGCGCAGATATCTGC
>OGFI01001177.1_pt1 | contig 14161 bp, 15 predicted proteins | sample 1570901 | NCBI WGS metagenome assembly OGFI01 (sample SAMEA2582018, study PRJEB24529) | metagenome | biome: Human gut stool | place: China | collected 2011 | reverse complement strand
TAGAACCTCTGCTATTTATATTTTTCTTACTATACTTTTAATGCTCGTACCACTTGCTTTGAAAGCTTTAAAATCATGTTCACCTTCAAAATATTTAACTGCTTTTTGCATTGCTTTTATATCTAATTTTACAGGCATATGATATTCGAAATTTCTGTAAATTGCACTTTCACATTGATTATTGTTTATAACATATCTGTAAGTTTTTCTTTTACATGTATACCTACTATGAAATCTCTCATCAACCTCTTCTGCCTTTTTTATTCTAACAGATCTTTTTAATTTTGTATTAATCGCCAAAGCAAATTTTTCAATAGGAATGCTCATATTATTTGTTTTAAAATTAGCAACTTGACCTAAAGCGTGAACTCCTGCATCTGTTCTACCAGATGCAATTAAATCTATATTTTCTTCACCAGTAATTAACTCAATTGCTCTTTCAATTTCACCTTGTATATTTAATTTATTAGGCTGTTTTTGCCAACCATTGAAATCTTTTCCGTCATATTCTATTGTTAATCTTATATTTCTCATCTTTTATACTCCATTTCCTGTGTCAATATGGTTGTCAATGATTGTCAATGGGGACGGTTCTTTTTGACAACTTTATTGTCGTTAAAGACAAAGCTTTTGACAACATTTATTCGTTCTCCAATGTCACAAATATGTTATTTTAAATGTTCACCACAATATGTGTCAAAAAGAACCGTCCCTATTGGCACCTTTTTCCAAAAAATGGGAAAAGAGAACCGTCCCCTTTTCCCATTTCCTATTATTTTTTGATTTTTATTTTTTGTGTTATTTTTTTTACTTTATTTTGTTTGGTGTTATATTTTTCTGCGAAGTCTTTTATTAGGATTTGTTTTAAAGTTTCTTCTTTTATATCTACTAATAAAACTCCATTTCTTGCAAGAGAAATTTTACCGGTTTCTTCTGATACTACTATTGCAACACTGTCAGATTCTTTTGAAATTCCGAGTGCAGCTCTGTGCCTTGTTCCTAGTTCTTTTGCTATATCTTGGTCACTTGCAAGTGGTAATATACATGCTGCTGCAGTAATTCTGTTTGCTCTAATTACAACTGCTCCGTCATGTAATGGTGTATTTGGAACGAAAATATTAACTAATAATTGTGGTGATATTTCAGAATTAATCATAACACCGGAATCTATTATTTCCGTTAATTTTATGTCTTTTTCTAATACAATTAATGCACCAGTTTGAGATTTAGCAAGTTCGTTTACGGCAATGACTATTTTATAAATATCTTCTTTTGTTTGAACATATTTATCTTTTTCTATTCCTATAAATCTAGTTAATTTATTTGAACCAAGTTGCTCTAAAGCTCTTCTAAGTTCTGGTTGGAAAATGACAATTAAAGCAATCACTCCATATGATAAGAATGATGTTAGTATATAATTAATAATCGTCAATTGTAAGACAGAGCTTAGTGCTGTTAAAAGAATATATAATAAAATTCCTTTTAACAATTGTCTAACTCTTGAGTCTTTTGAAAACTTTATAAATTTGTATACTAAAAATATCACAATTGCAATATCTAATATCATAGGTATTAACTTAATTGGATATTTATATAATTCACCCATATAATTTAATATGTGCTCTTGATAATATGTATTAAAATTTATTTTTAAATTATCAAACATACCATCCCTCCATTTTCAAAATTATAGCTTATTTTATAAATAATTAAAAAGCAGTCCTTTAGAAATCTAATTTAAATTGTTTTTATTAATTTAAATTAGTAAAATTTAAAGACTGCTTTTTATTTAATTTATTATAAAAATTGCCTATAAATTTCTATTTTATTAAATAAGCTACTACTGTAAATGCTAAAGATGCTACCATTAAAAATGCTAGTATTCCAGCTACAATTCTTACGCCTATTCCATTTCCTGAATTATGTTGTCTTGTTTTTTCTACTTTTTCTTTCATACTTAACTCCTCCTTAGTTAAATTTCATAACTAATATTATGTTATCACAAAAAAATACATTTTTCAACAAAATTTTAAAGATTTATAGTAAAGTATAATCTTTGCTATAAATCTTTAAAATCCTAATCAATAAATTTTTTATTAAGTGTATTATGTGAGCTTTATTTTACTTATTTTGCTAATTTTATTTTCTTAATTTTACTCCACATTTACTTTCTACTGTTGTTATTATTTTTTCAAATATACTATTTACTTCTTCATCTGTTAGTGTTTTTTTGCTATCGTTGAATGTTAGTGCATATGCTATTGATTTTTCGTTTTCTCCAACATTTTCACCTGTGTATATATCAAAAACTTCTATATTTGTTAATAAGTTTCCTCCGGCTTTTTTTATTGTTGTTTCAATTTGTTTTGATTGAACATCTTTATTCATTACAAAAGCTACATCTTTTTTGATATTTGGGAATTTTGATATTTCTTTGTATTTCAAATTTCCTACTCTTTTTGATAATAATTTATCCAAGTTTATTTCAAATACATATACCGCTTCTTTGCATATTGAAGGATGTAGTTTGCCTATAATTCCAACTGTATCTGCATTTACTGATATTTCGGCTGTTTGTCCTGGGTGGAATTCTGCTGGAATATTTTTTGGAAGTATGAAGCTGTATCTATTTTCATATCCTAAATAATCTAATAAATCTTCTATTATTCCTTTTACGATATAAAAATCTACATTTGCTTTATTTCCTAATCCTAAATAATACTCACCTGTCATTAAACCTGCTAATTTTTGATTTTCTCCGTATTGTTCACCTTTTTTGAAGAAACCTTTTCCAATTTCAAATATAGACACATCTTTATTGTAATGAGCTTTATTATATTCGTAAGTTCTTACCATAGATGGAATTACACTATATCTTAATGTGTCTCTTTCTGGTGTTAGTGGATCTAATAATTTTAATTCCTCAAATTCGTCTGCCACATATTTGTGAACCTCTGATTGTGGAATTAAAATATATGATAATGTTTCATTTAAACCTAAAGAAACCATTTTTGCTCTTATATCTCTTGTTGTTTTATCATATGTTCCAGATTTCATATTTACAACAGGTAAAATTCCTTCAATATTATCAACACCATATATACGGCTAACTTCTTCAATTAAATCTTCTTTAATTGAAATATCTAATCTTCTTGATGGAACTGTAACAGTTACAGATTCATCATTTTGAATATATTTGAAATCTAATTTTCTAAATACATCTACTATATCTCCTTTTGAAATTTCTGTTCCTAATAAATCGCAAACATCTTTATATTTTAAGTCAATTACTTTTTCTTCTTTTTCTGTTTTATCATATTTGCACATACCTGATTCAATTGTTGCATCTGCATATTGCTCTAATAATTTGCAGGCTCTTTCTATTGCCATGTATGTTCTATTTGGATCTATACCTTTTTCAAATCTATTGCTTGCTTCACTTCTTAATATTTTTTTAGATGTTTTTCTTACTTTAACAGAATCAAATATTGCTGATTCTATTACTACATTTTTTGTTGTATTTTCAACTTCTGTTGAAAGTCCACCCATTACACCTGCAAGACCTATTGCTTTTTCTCCATTTGAAATTACTATATCGTTTTCATCTAAAGTTCTTTCTGTATCATCTAATGTTGTTAGTTTTTCTCCATTTTCAGCCATTCTTACTTGTAGACAATTTCCCAGTCTATCTGCATCATAAAAATGTAGTGGTTGTCCTAGTTCAAGCATTACATAGTTGCTTATATCTACAACATTATTTATTGGTCTTATTCCACAAGCCATTAATCTATTTTTTATAAATGCTGGACTTTCTTTTATTGTTACATTTAATGCTTTTTTTGCTAGGAATAATTTACAGTTTTGTGTTTTTATATCGATTTTGAAATTATTGTTTATGTCTTCTCCTGATTCTGAATGTGATAAATCTACTGGTTTTACTTTTTTGTCATATATTGCTCCTAATTCATATGCCATTCCTAATATGCTTAATAAGTCTCCACGGTTTGCTGTTAATTCAAAATCTATTACTCCATCATCCATTTGTAAATATTTGGCTGGGTCTTCACCAACTACTGCATCATCGCCTAGTTCACATATTCCTTCTTTGTCTGCTTGTGTTAGGAACTTTCCATCTATTCCTAGCTCTGCTAGTGAACACATCATTCCGTTAGATTCTTGTCCACGAATCATACCTCTTTTTATTGTTACATCTCCTGGTAGCTCTGCTCCTACTTTTGCTACTATTACTTTTAGTCCTGCTCTTACATTTGGTGCTCCACATACTATGTTTAGTACTTCAGTTCCTATGTTTACGGTGCATATATGTAGGTGATCTGAATCTGGGTGATTTTCGCATGTTAGTACTTGACCTATGATTAGGTTTGTTCCTCCTAGGAATTTTTCTGCTGAGTCATATTCGTTTCCTACTCGTGTCATGTCTTCTGCTATGTTTTTTAAATCTATGTCATTTATGTCTATGTAATCTTTTACAAAGTTTGTACTTAGTTTCATAATTTTTCTTCCTTTCTTTTTTAATTATCTTCTTGCGAATTGGTTTAAGAATTTTATGTCGTTTGAGTATAGTAGTCTCATGTCTGGTATTCCGAATTTGAACATTGCTAGTCTGTCTATTCCTGTTCCAAAGGCAAATCCGCTGTATTGGTCTGGGTCATAGCCGTTCATTTTTAGTACATTTGGATGTACCATTCCTGCTCCTAGTACTTCTATCCAGCCTGTTTTTTTGCATAGTGGGCATCCTTTTCCTCCGCATTTGAAGCATGTTACATCTACTTCGTATGATGGCTCTGTGAATGGGAAGTAACTTGGTCTGAATCGTAGCTCTGTTTTTTCTCCTAACATTTTTTTCATGAAAACTTCTAGTGTTCCTTTTAGATTTGCTAGTGATACATTGTTTTCTTTTTTGTCTATTACTAGTCCTTCTACTTGGTTGAATTGGTGTGAATGTGTTGCATCATCTTCTCTTCTGTATGTTTTTCCTGTGCATATCATTCTTATTGGTTTGTTTCCACCATATTCTAGCATTGTTCTTGCTTGTACTGCTGATGTTTGTGTTCTTAATAAGTAGTTGTCTGTTATATAAAAGCTGTCTTGCATGTCTCTTGCTGGATGTCCTTCTGGTAAGTTAAGTCTTGCAAAACAGAATTCGTCTGTTTCTAGCTCTGGTCCTGATATTACATCATACCCCATTGATACGAATAGATCTTCTATTTCTTCTATTACTATATTCATTGGGTTTTTGCTTCCTTTTTTTACTTTTTTTCCTGGAAGTGTTATATCTATTGTTTCTGCTGATAATTTTTTATTTAATTCTATTTGTTTAAATTCTGATTCTTTTTCTGATATTAATTTTTCTAATTCGTCTCTTACTTCATTTACTAAGCTTCCTATTACTGGTCTTTCTTCTGGTGATAGTGCTCCCATACCTCTTAATACAGATGTTAATTCACCTTTTTTTCCTAAAAATTTTACTTTAGTTTCGCCTAGTGTTTTTAAATCTAAAGATTTTTTTATTTCTTCAATTGCTGTTTGCTTAATTTGTTCGATTTGATCTTTCATAAAAATTTTCCTCCTTTTTATTTTTGGTACCAGTGTTGTCAAAAAGAACCGTCCCCATTGACAACCATTGACATGACACAAAAAAACTATTCAATCCTTAATAGGACGAATAGTTTCGTGGTACCACCTAAATTTATATATAATTTTATTATATACCTTGTTATAGTTTTAACGGTTCAACCGCATATGCCTACTGTTGTTTCAGCATATAACCTAAAAAGTGAAATTTCGTACATTTTTATTTTTGAGCTCTCAGCTTGTGCTCAATTCTCTGTAAAATATTTTTATTATGTACTACTTTGCTTTTTAATTGGCTTAATATGTTAACTATATTATCATATCTTTTGATTTCTTTCAATAGTTGATTGAAAATTTTTTATGATTTGTGTCAATTGGGACAGTCCTTTTTGACACCTTTGCAGAGCCATCCCAACTTTTATCCTTTTTTTAAATTTGCATTTTCGGTAATTTCTAAAGTTAATCCTTTTGATTTTGCTTTTTCAATTAAATAATCTAATTTTGCTTGTTCTGCTTTTACTGTGTATAAAAAATAATCTATTAATTTTCCGTCAGCATATTCATAATTTATTGATGCTTCTTGGATGCTTTTTTTTGTTTGTAATATTGTTAACATTAGCTCTTTATCTTTTTCAGCCTCTGTTTTTTCTTCTATTATTGTTTCCTTTTCGTACTGTGCTTTCATAGACTCGTCCTCCATATTTATGTATTTGCTAATATTATATTCAGTTGCTTATGTTATTATGATAATTTTCGTCTTTCAAAAAATTTGTTATTAAGATTTATTTTTTCAATTTTTTTTATTGTTTTATATTTTTCTACAAGAAAAAAAGCCCTACGCACAAAGTGCATAGGGCCACCATTTAGAAATTCAATTGATTATTCAAGCTTTTTTATACTTCACAGCATTTGGATTAGTAATTCTAATCTCATTAACTCCTCCACCTTTGCTGTGGTCAGTGGCAAGAATTTCTTTTTCAAAGATTGCTCTTTCTTGCAAAAGAACTTTCTTATTTGGCTTTGGATTGTGTTTCCTCTGCCAATAATCAAGATGAATGTTCTTTGGTAAATTCACTTCAATAAGTGTAATATCACCATTGTACCCGTAGATTCTAAGGCTAACTATCAATCCTGACAGCTGACATTCCTCAACAAAGGGCGTTTCAATTACTACATATTGTTCACTCATAACTGCTTTTTCAATTTCCTGAGCAAACATTTTGGTAGTTGCAAGAACATACTTCTCTTTTCCCATTTTTGTGGGAATTGAATTTCCGATTCTTTCATAGGAAATGTACTTTCCATTGCACACTTTTAACAATCTGCGAGCAATAGAAGATTTTCCGCAAGTGGTTGGGCCACAAATTATTATTATTGCCTTTCCACTTGGAATTTGAACAATTTGTTGTTCCATCAAAAACTCCTCTCTTGGATTCTTGGTTTATAACGTGCATTTCATATTATAACAAGAAAATAGCATAAAAGCAAATAAAATATATTACTTTTATGCTATTTTTTAATTCTAAAATATTTACTATTTAACTAACGATATTTGGGAGTCTTTATATTATAATCGATTTTTAGTGATTATTAATTTTTATTCATTAATTATTTTTTCTATTGAATTTGCTCTCATTTCTTTTATAATTTTGCAACTTTCATCAAGTTTTGCTTGCTCTTCATCTGTTAAATCTAAGTTAACAACTTCTCTTATACCTTCTGAACAAATAATCGCTGGAACTCCAATGTATATATCATCTTGTCCGTATTCTCCATCTTTTAAATATGCTGATACAGTTAATATTCCATGTTCATCTTCTAAAATTGCTTTTACTAATCTGCTTAATGCTACACCAATTCCATAGTATGTTGCTTTCTTTTTGTTAATTATTTCATATGCTGCGTTTACAACATCTTTGTGAATTTTTTCTAAATCGTCCATTGGGTGATTATTATCTTTCATTACATCAGATATTTTTTTGCATCCTACATATGCATGATTCCATGGAACAAATGATGAATCTCCATGCTCTCCCATTACATATGCATGAATATTTTTGCTTGATACATTTAAGTATTCTGCCATTATATAACGTAATCTTGCTGTATCTAATACTGTTCCTGAACCAATTACTTTGTTCTTTGGTAGTCCTGAAACTTTAGCTACAACATATGTCATTATATCAACAGGGTTACTTGCTACAACAATTACGCCATTAAATCCACTTGCCATAATGCTTTTTGTTATACTTTTCATAATTTTTGTATTTGTTTCTGTAAGCTCTAATCTTGTTTGACCTGGTTTTTGTGCAATTCCTGCTGTTATTACAACAACTTCTGCATCTTTGCATTCATCATAATCTCCAGCTTTTATGACCATTTTTTGTGGTGCAAATGGTAATCCATGAGATAAATCCATTTCTTCTCCGATTGTTTTGTCTTTATCTATATCTATTAATATTAGTTCGTTTACTCCTCCTCTGTTTAGCATAGCATATGCCATACTCATTCCTACAAATCCAGTTCCTACTAAAACAACTTTTCCTTTTTTCATATTTATTCCTCCTTGCATATTATTTTTGCAGTCTTAATTATATACCTTATTTTGGAATATTTAAAGTTTTTACATAAAAATTTTTAAAATTATAAGTAATATCACTCCTGGAATTCCTAAAAATCCAGAACATAATATCGTCAACCAGTTAAGTCCTATGTGAAAATTAAATCCGCTTCCAATAATATTTATTACATATATTAATATTCCTCCTATAATGGAATTTATTACTAATTTAAAGATTTTTTTTATTGGAAATAAAAAGAGCTTTCCTATAATTAAGATTAATATTATACATCCAATATAAACTAAAAAAGCATACTCGCCCACATAAATCACCTCTTTATTATGTATGAGATTTATGGACAATTATGCTTTTTTTATTATTTAAAATTTATTCTTGAGTTAGAACTGCTATAGCGCATTTTATGCCATCAACAGCAGCAGACATTATTCCTCCTGCGTATCCAGCTCCCTCTCCACATGGATATAATCCTTTTATGTTTGATTGTTTATTTTCATTTCTTGTTATTTGTACTGGTGATGAGCTTCTTGTTTCTACTCCTGTTAATATTGCATCTGGATGTGCAAATCCTTTTATTGATTTATCGAAATATTTTATACCTTCAATTAGAGTTTTTGATATAAAGTCTGGCAATATTTCATTTAAATTTGAAAGCGTTACTCCTGGCTTATATGTTGGTTTTATTTCACCTATATGTATAGATTTTACGTTGTTTTCAAAGTCTTCAAATCTTTGTATTGGTGCATTATAATTACTTCCTCCTAACTTAAATGCTTTTTGCTCCAAGTCTTTTTGAAAGTACATTCCTTCTAGTGGTGATTCGTCTTTGAAATCATTTGGTGTTACATTAACTAGAACTGCACTATTAGCATTTTCACCATTACGTGCATATACGCTCATTCCGTTTGTTACAATAGTTTCCGGTTCACTTGATGATGCAATTACTGTTCCTCCTGGGCACATACAAAATGTGTAGCATGAACGATTTTCTCCATGATATGCCATTTTATATTCTGCTGGTGGTAGTTTTAATTTCGTAATTTCTCCATATTGTGATTTATTAATCATGCTTTGTTTATGCTCTATTCTAACTCCAATAGAAAAGTTTTTCTTTTCCATTTTTACGCCTTTTTCGTATAATTTTTAAAATGTCGATCTTGCGCTATGTCCTATTGCTAAAATTACCGTATCTGTTTCTATTCTTTTGCCACATATAACAGCTGTTACTTTTGAATTTTCAAACTCAAAGTCTGTTACTTTTTCATTAAATAAAAATTCTCCACCTAGCTTTATTATTTCATTTCGCATATTTCGTATGATATTTATTAAGTTATCTGTTCCTATATGTGGTTTATTTATATATAAGATTTGCTCTGGTGCTCCAAAATTATAAAACTCTTTTAAAACAATTTTGCATAAAGGATTATGAATTCCGCTTGTCAATTTACCATCAGAAAATGTACCTGCTCCTCCTTCTCCAAATTGAACATTTGATAATGTATTTAGTTTTCCTGTTTTTTGAAATTCTTCAACATCTTTTTTTCGTTCGTCTACAGTTTTTCCTTGTTCAATTATTATTGGTTTTATACCATTTTGAGCTAATGTTAATGCTGAAAATAGACCTGCAGGTCCAGCTCCAATTATAACTGGTCTTTTTGAAGATTTTCTATTTACAATGATTTTAAAAGGTTCTTCTTTTTTTACAATTTGAACATTTTTTATTTTATTTTCATTTTTACATTCAAGCTCTACCGAATAATTATAAAATATATCAGCTTTATTTCGTGCATCAATTGATTTTTTTATTATTCTTCTTTCAGTTACATCGTTTTTATTGATTTTATATTTTTTATAAATCTTTTCAAATAATTCGTCATCAGATAAATCTGCTTTTATTTTAATATTTGTTATTTTAATCATTACATATTCCTCTTATTTTTTTTGAATATTATATTATAAAATTATGTAAAACACAATATTTATAATATAATATCTTAGGAACTGCTACTAAAAACTTAAATTATAACTGTTTATTTTCTTTTACATAATAATGTCTTATAGGTTTTAAATTATCATCTAATTCATAACAAATAGGATTTCCAGTTTGAATTTCTAATTTAATTACATCTTCATCACTTATGTTATCTAAATACTTCATCAAACCTCTTAAACTATTTCCATGTGCAACTATAATAACATTTTTTCCATTTTTTATATCTGGTTCAATATCTGATTTCCAATATTCTGTTACTCTTTTTATTGTGTCAATTAAATTTTCTGTTTTAGGTAATTCATCTTTTGTTAAATCTGTATATTTTGGATCATTTCCAGGATATCTTTCGTCATTTTCATCTAATTCAGGTGGTCTTACATCTGTACTTCTTCTCCAAAGTAAAACTTGCTCATCGCCATATTTTTTTCTTGTTTCATCTTTATTTAAACCTTGTAGTGCACCATAATGTCTTTCATTTAATTTCCAACTTCTTTTAATTGGTATATTCTCTTCACCCATCTCTTTAAGAATAAAATCCAATGTATCTTCTGCTCTTTTTAAGACTGAAGAATATGCCAAATCAAAATGATATCCTTTATTTTTTAATGCAATTCCTGCTTCTTTAGCTTCTTGAATTCCTTTTGGTGATAATTCTACATCTGTCCATCCTGTAAATCTATTTTCTAAATTCCACTCACTTTGTCCATGTCTAACTAATACTAATTTTATCATAAAATACCTCCAATTTTCTGGGACGGTCCTTGGTCTATTCTTTTCAAGATCCATTTTCCCTTTTTTTTTGAGGACCGTCCCATTATTTTTCAATGACCGTCCCCATTTTTTTGTTGTTATTCGTTTGCTTTTAAGCTTGTGACCATGTCTATACTTTTTACTTTTTTTGATAGCACTTTGTTTACTACCCATGATACTATGTATGTTCCTAGTATTGCATATAGATATGACACAAAATTTATTTTTGCACTAAAGTCATAATTATCTCCAAGTGCTGCTTTGAAAATATAATCTGTCATTATAAATCCTAGTGGTAAACCTAGTATTATTGCAACAATTGTAATCCAAATATTTTGTTTTATAAATATCTTTTTTATTTGTTTATCTTTAAAACCTAATACTTTTAATGTTGCAAATTGATATTGTTTTTCACTAAAGGATAATATTCCTAAATTATATATAATAACAAAACCTAGTATTGCTGAAACAAGTATTAATATAACAATCATCATCTTCATTGTTTGTAACATACTTTGCATTCCTTGTTTTAATGTTTCAATACCTTGAATTGTTTTTACACCTTCAATTTCTGTAGTGTTACTTAAATCATAATTCGTATATACTGAATCAGCCTTATATGTTAAACCTAATTCTTCTGCATATTTTCTTGTCATAGTAAGAGATTGACTTTGTGGGTCACGGTTTAATCCAACAATTTTGGTTGTATACCATTTGTCATTACCAAATACATGCCATGTTATTTCATCGTCAACATTTAAATTTAATTTATTGGCTAATTTTTCTGTAACATATACTCCTCCATCTTTTAATTCAATTATTTCTTTTTTATGTCCAGTTGTCTTTAAAACTTCTTTTGCATCATTTATTGTAATTGAATTAGCTTCTTTAGAATCATCACTTTTTTTAATTTCAATTCCTAAAGTTTGACTTGTTTGATTTCCATATTCATTAATTATTTTATCACATTGTTCATTAGTATAATCATCTTCAAGTGTAAGTTTATATTTAAATTTATAAAGATCATCAAATTGCCAATCTAAATATGAATTCATTGTATCTAGCATTCCAAATGCACAAACGATAAGCATTGTACATCCTATTACACCAACAATTCCCATTATTGTTCTACCTTTATTTCTAGCAATATCTCTTAAATTCCATCTTGTTGATAATGATGATTTTTTAAATATTCCTTTTGTTGTTAAATCGAATTTAGTTTGTTTAACTTTTGGAATTTCTAATCTTAAAGCTTCACTAGCAGGTTCTTTTAGCACTTTTCTACATGATAAATATGTTACAAATGTTATAAGTAGTATAACTGCAATTGCTAAAATATATACAATTGGTAAAATTACAGTATGGTATACTGGCATTTCAAAATATGAAACTTCCATATTTAAGAAAAACTTTCCAAGTGATAAATCCCCAACCACAACGGCTACTATACTTGCTACTATGCTTATATAAAATCCGTAACTAATATAATGTCTAATAATTTTATTATTTTTAAAGCCTAAAGCTTTTAATGTTCCTATTTGTGTTCTTTGTTTTTTTACAAACCTATTCATAGTTGTTACAACTGATAATACAGCTATAAATAAGAATAGTAATGTAAATACACTAGAATATGTTTGACCTTCTTCAATTTCTGAATTATATGTTACATATGATGCACTTGCTTCTCTGTCTGTTACAGCAATTGCAGACTTTATGTTGTTTTCAATATCAGCTTTTGTTTCGCTTAATTTATCTGTATTATCAACATCTACAATCATTGAATTGAAAACATAATAATCTTCTATATTAAAATTTGGAATACTATTTTCTATCATTTGGTTATCTATATTAACTCCACTTTGAGCTAACATTGGATTTGTTTCCATCATTTTTTGTTTTAAATTATCATATATATAATCTTTTGGAAATTCGTTTATTGACATATAAACATATCCAAAATCTTTATGATTTGGAAATATTTCAGACTCATCTTTTACTGCATATACGTGGTCTGGTGTATTTATTAATCCTACTATTTTTTCTTTTATTTTATATTTTTGATATGTAAGAGTTATTTCATCTCCAACTTTTAAATTTAATGTTTTAGCTAAATAACTATCAAACCAAAGGCCAGACTTTTCTTTATCAAATCCTTCTCCATCCACAACATACATTTTTGAAATATTATTTGATTCAATAAAATTTGCTTCTATTGTAATATCATCATAATTATCTAATGTTGTTGTTAATGTTAATGCTCTTTCTGCATCTTTAATATTATCAAGCTCTTTTACTTGTTTTAAATCATCTTTTGAAAAATTTAAACCTGATAACCATAAATCTTGAAGATTATTTTTTTCGTAATAATTATCTGCACTTACTTGCATTCCATCCATATACGCATGAACTCCAGCAAATACAAATACACCTAAAAATACCATTAAAAATATTGTAAAAAATTGAGATTTGTTATATTTTATATCTCTTAAAGTTTTCTTTCTTAACATTACCACTTCACCTCATCAATCTTTTTAGGATTTGAATTTGGTGTTACGCTTTCTATTTTACCATTTTTTACTCTAATTATTGTATCTGCAATATCTGCAAATAACGCATTATGAGTAACAATTATTACTGTATTTGAACCATTATTTCTATCACATTGTTTTTTTAACAATTTTAAAACTTCTACACCTGTTTTTGAATCTAATGCTCCTGTTGGCTCATCACATAATAATATGTCCGGATTTTTCACAATAGCCCTTCCTATTGCTGTTCTTTGCTGCTGTCCGCCTGATAACTGGTTAGGAAGCTTATGTCTATGCTCATAAAGTCCAAGTGTATTAAGCAGTTCATTAATATCAAGCGGTGAATCGCTAAGATAAGCACCAACCTCTATATTCTCCTTAACATTAAGGTTAGGTATAAGGTTATACATCTGGAATACATACCCAAGATGCTTTCTTCTATATCTTGTAAGCTCCTTTTCTTTCATATCTTTAGTCTTTTCATTATTAATGCTTACATATCCCGAATCAGCATCATCAATTCCACCTATTATATTAAGAAGTGTTGACTTTCCCGAACCTGATGGTCCAAGCAGAACGCATATTTCCCCTTTATTGACTTCAAAATTAATTCCCTTAAGAACTTCCACTTTATTAGAAGCACTGCCAAATGATTTTTTTAAATCTTTTACAGTAAGAAACATATTGCTTCCTCGCTTTCCTTTTTATATTTATGC
>OGFI01001169.1_pt1 | contig 14213 bp, 9 predicted proteins | sample 1570901 | NCBI WGS metagenome assembly OGFI01 (sample SAMEA2582018, study PRJEB24529) | metagenome | biome: Human gut stool | place: China | collected 2011 | reverse complement strand
TATAATACGTTATACATGCTAAGTTTATAGCACATGTTTTGACCCCAACATCATTACATCAGATTATAAAGATATTTCAGATTTAAAAGGAGACAGACTTTAAAATGGCAGATTTAAAAAGTGAAATTAACAAGAGGCGTACCTTCGCCATTATCTCCCACCCTGATGCAGGTAAGACTACCCTCACAGAGAAGTTCCTTCTATACGGCGGTGCAATCAACCTTGCCGGTTCGGTAAAGGGAAAAAAGACGGCAAAGCATGCCGTGTCAGACTGGATGGAGATTGAAAAGCAGCGTGGTATTTCCGTCACATCATCAGTACTGCAGTTCAACTATGATGGTTACTGTATCAACATTCTTGATACTCCGGGACATCAGGACTTCTCAGAGGACACCTACCGTACACTCATGGCAGCCGACTCCGCGGTCATGGTAATCGATGCCTCCAAGGGTGTTGAGAAGCAGACAATCAAGCTTTTCAAGGTATGCGTTATGCGCCATATACCTATTTTTACATTTATCAACAAGATGGATCGTGAGGCAAATGACCCATTTGAGCTCTGTGATGAGATTGAGAGCGTACTTGGAATAGCCACCTGTCCTATGAACTGGCCAATAGGCTCCGGAAAAGAGTTCAAGGGAGTGTATGAGAGAAATGAGCGCTGCGTCTCCACCTTCAAGGCTGAGATGAATGGTCAGAAGGAGGTTGCCACAACCACCATCGGAATTGATGACCCTGCACTAAGGGATGAGCTTGGCTCCGCTTTCTATGACAAGCTTTTAGAGGACATAGAGCTTCTTGACGGTGCCAGTGCGGAATTTGACCAGGAAAAGGTCAGCGCCGGTGAATTATCTCCTGTATTCTTCGGTTCGGCACTCACCAACTTCGGTGTGGAGACATTTTTAAAGCACTTCTTAAAAATGACCTACTCCCCGCTTCCAAGAATGTCCAACGAAGGTCTGATAGACCCATTTACAGAGGATTTCTCAGCGTTCGTATTCAAGATTCAGGCTAACATGAACAAGGCACACCGCGACCGAATTGCATTCATGCGTATCTGCTCAGGCAAGTTCGAAGCAGGCATGGAGGTCAACCATGTCCAGGGCGGTAAGAAGGTCAAGCTCTCTCAGCCCCAGCAGCTCATGGCATCCGAGAGAAAGATAATCGATGAAGCGTACGCAGGTGATATCATCGGCGTATTTGACCCGGGAATCTTCTCAATCGGTGACACACTCTGTCTCTCCAACAAGAAGTTCCAATATGAAGGCATTCCAACCTTCGCACCTGAACATTTTGCTAGGGTACGCCAGATTGACACCATGAAGCGCAAGCAGTTCATAAAGGGAGTCAACCAGATTGCACAGGAAGGTGCAATTCAGATATTCCAAGAGTTCAACACCGGTATGGAGGAAATCATCGTCGGCGTTGTCGGTGTCCTTCAGTTCGATGTACTTAAGTTCCGTCTTGAGAGCGAGTATGGCGTAGAAATCCGTCTTGAACCGCTTCCTTACGAATATATACGCTGGATTTCACCTGAGAGTACGGTTGACCTCACACGTATTGCCGGCACCTCCGACATGAAGAAGATTAAGGACTTAAAGGACAGACCTCTCCTCCTCTTCGTCAACGAATGGAGCATCAACATGGTATGCGAGCGAAACAAGGGACTCGTGCTCGAGGAGTTTGCAAAGAACTAAGCAGATTAATTTCCAATCAAAAAACAGGTTCACATATACCTCTTACATCGGATAATTATTGTCAGGTGTATGGTATGTGTGAACCTGTTTTTATTTCGCTGCTTTCTCTGCTGTATCAACAGACTCTTTATTTCTCCGAGCCGCCTACATTGCCTGCAGCATCATCGTAGGTGTCAAGGAAATGATGTCTCACTCCATTCTGCTTATACGCGACAATTGTGCTCAGGTTGACATTCTCTACACTCTTAAAAATATTCCCCTCGACAAAAGGATTCGCTTTCTTAAGCTCTGCGATAAGCTTCTTTACCTCAAGCCGCTTAGACTTGCTCTGACCATCCTCGGCACAGGATGAACAGGTGTCCGTGAACTTGCAGGCGCATTGGATGAACTTAAGCTCGTTCGCATCGCGCCATGCCTTTATATCATCCTCACGAATAAGATAGAGCGGTCTTATAAGCTCCATGCCCTCAAAATTCGTGCTGTGAAGCTTAGGCATCATGGTCTGCATCTGGGCACCATAGAGCATTCCCATGAGTATTGTCTCTATAACATCATCGTAATGATGACCAAGCGCAATCTTGTTACACCCAAGCTCCTTCGCCTTGCTGTAGAGGTGGCCACGGCGCATGCGTGCACACAGGTAGCACGGTGATTTCTCCACATTGAATACCGACTCAAATATATCCGATTCAAATATTGTAACCGGGATATTAAGTCTTTTAGCATTGCTCTCAATGAGCTTTCTGTTCTCAGGACTGTAGCCCGGATCCATTATAAGGAACTTCACCTCGAACGGAAACTTATTGTGGCGCTTTAACTCCTGAAAAAGCTTCGCCATGAGCATCGAATCCTTGCCCCCGGAGATACACACTGCGACACAGTCCCCATCCTTCACAAGCTCGTACTCATTTATCGCCTTCGTAAATTTCGACCAGATTGACTTTTTAAAGCGCTTTCTTATGCTCTCCTCAACCTCAGCAGCAAAATCGGCATCGCTCTTTTCGGCACTCATCTTCTTAATGTCCGCCATCAGCCATGCAATATATCCGCCCTTAAGACTTAGTGCGCCAATCCCCTGCTCATGTAACGCCTCAGCAAGCTCTAAGCTTGTCTCCCCTCTCTTGCAATACAAAAGAAGCTTCCTTCCGGTATATTCTGCGGCATTTTCGAGCAGCTTCTCACCAGGTATATTCACACTACCCTTAATATTGCCGTACGCAAAGGAAAGCTCATCCCTGACATCGATGAGTTCATAGCCATCCTCCATGTATTTTGAAAGCTCACTTATGTCTATCTCAAGCTCAGTCGTGCTATTTTCCATTTCACCATCAAAAACCATATTATTATCCAAAACTGTTCCACACTCTCTTTCTTCTACCTGTCAAAGCAACGCACAGCCTGCTGCCATGCACGGCTCCTACTGTTTACATAACAAAAATCAAGGTGCCAAAACAATTTTGACACCTCTCACTCTGAAATATTATTTTATTTGTTTATTCACACTATGTCAATAGGATATTTATAGTTGCCACCCATATCTTCAACCAGCTCCCCATTGTGTATCTTTTTCTCAGCATGCACCCTACATGCGCTGTCCGCCTTCATCGCCATGTTGAAAAATACAATTCCTATCACAAAGAACACTGATATCATTCCTACACCCTTGCTCATGCTTCCTGTAATCTGGGTAACCACACCGACAACCGTTGTGCCAAGAAATGCTGCTCCCTTGCCGCAGATATCCATAAGTCCGAAGTACTCTCCTGCCTGTTCAGCCGGAATAATCTTCGCAAAATACGAACGTGAAAGTGCCTGAACACCGCCCTGAAACATTCCGACAAGCACTGCCAGTATCCAGAACTGAAGCTGTGTCGCAAGAAAAATTGCAAATATTGCTATGAACAGGTATGCACTGATGCATACAAGTATAAGCTTTTCCGTGTTGAATCGTTTTGCAAGCTTTCCAAAGATAATCGCCGACGGAAACGCTACAAGCTGCGTCACTAAAAGAGCGAGCAGCAAGCCTGTTGAATCAAGTCCCAGTGCAGAGCCATAAGCCGTAGCCATATCTATTATCGTATACACACCATCTATATAGAAGAAAAATGCAATAAGAAACAGAAATATCTTTTTCTCCTTGCGGGCATTCACAAGAGTTCTTCCTATTCTTGTGAAGCTGTCCTTTACGGCATGGGGCTTCCGCTCAACATAATGTCTCTGTCTGTACGTCTTAAGCAGCGGAAGTGTCATTACAATCCACCACACGGCAACTATTGTAAACGATACAGCCATTGCATTCTCCATCGAAAGCCCGATTTTGTCTGACCCCAGAACCAGCGCAAGGCATGCAATAAACGGAATACAGCTTCCTATATAGCCCCACGCATATCCCTGTGATGACACCTCATCCATGCGCTCATCATCCGTCACATCCGTGAGCATTGCGTCATAGAATATAAGACTCGAGGCAAAACCCGATTTAGCGATTATGAATATTCCAAGAAAAACAAGCCACTGCTTTGCAAATCCAAGCGATATGCACCCAGCCGCTCCGACAAGCATAGATATCGTGAAAAGAATTTTCTTAAATCCCTTCATATCCGCCATAGTGCCGACCACCGGTCCCATGACCGCAACAATTATTGTCGCAATCGACGCCGCATAGCCCCAGTATGCAAGATAATCCGAATCTGACAGCCCGGCACTGCCCGCAAGATGGTTAAAATACAGCGGCATTATGGTCGAAACCAGCAGCACAAACGCCGAATTCCCAACATCATACAACACCCAGTTTCTTTCTTCCCTCGTCATCTTCATGCAGGCATACCTCCCTTTACAACGTGACAGCCATCCTGTTCTGCACTGTCGAATGCGGCTGACGGTTCATTTCCCTTTTTAGCGTCTGTGCTGTATAAAATGTTATCATCATTCTCAACTATCAGCTTAGAGCCAAAGGTATACCGATAAATCGGATTCCAGTCATCCCGTTCGCTGTACTCATTTATGAGCTGCACCGCAAGCTTCTGAGCCTTTTCATACAGTCCCATAAGCTTTTCGTTGCTGTCCTTGCAGAGCGGATTAGCATTGTAATTCACCATAAGTCCGTGCATTTCCTTATAATTTCCTGAAATCCTGAGCAGCCCATTCACAAGCATTCTCTTAAGTCCGGACGGTGCAAGCAGAAGTCTGTTATACTTTATCATTCCTTCAAGTGCCTGCATAACCTGTTCAGGTGTAGTTCCCTCATAAAAGCAGCTTATTACCTTGGCATTTCTCATGCTCGGCACAATATGGTCGGTGAGCGAATGTCTTACAGGGTCAAAACCATCCTTCAGCATAAGCATTCTGTCAAACTCAACCTCTATCTCCGCGTGGGACACACCGCTTTTTTCTATTTTCTCATCAATATAGCCATGGCATGTCACGTCAAGCGCAAAATGGCACATAACGCCATACATATATGCAAGGTATGGTGCCTTGTTCTCCTTGTTCTCTATCACCTTCACGGCGTGCTCGAAGAACTCAACTCCAGGCCTGCCATGCATTCCGTATCCAATCCCGTTTATCACATTGGATTTGAGCGGTTTATAATAAAATAAAATATCCGGTCCATGAAGCCCTATAAGATACAATTGACGGTACATGCTAAGCGTGTGCCATGCCTCACCTGTAAGCTCTTCTGCAGCTTCTTTTCCCATTCTATAATGTGCGTATGTCGACGGCATAACAATCCCTCCTTAATGCAACAGCTAATCCAATCCGTTTCTATAAACCAAGTATAGATAGCAGATTGATTTTTAACTATCACAATCGGGTGTAAGTTATGTAAAATATATGTAATTTAAAGTACTGGGACAGGGGTCTGGTCCGTGTCCCGGTTTCCTGTGGTGGGACACGGGACCAGACCCCTGTCCCAATACAAAAGGGTTTCATGCATTGACAAGAAATATGCATGAAACCCTTTTAATCAATTTTTAAATTACTTTTATTCCATTATAAGTACTTTTTTACCTTCAAATGCGAAACCATAATGCCTTATTCGTTCCTTCGGAATACCAATTGAAACCAGCTCCGCATCATAATCCTTCTCTTCTATCTGCCTGAGTGCCGACTTCGCTGTATCTTCAAGCGTGCTTTCATCGTACGAATCGAACACCTTAAATTCTATGATTATGGCATTATATTTCTTATCATTGTTCTTCGGGATAAGCATTACATCATATCTTCCGTATCCGCTCTCACGGTTGGACTTTACCTCATATATATCGCGCAGCTCAACTAACAGTCCCAACACGAATCCATGATAAAACCGTTCAGGCTGTGTCCTCTCAGATGGGTGTTTTCCGGTGTCAAAGTTACTGAAGGTTGATAATGCCACATCATTCATATACCCATTCATTTCTTTCAGGCTTCCTTTTAGCAACGCACCAACAAAAGCATTGTAATTAGACGCTGACACTTTAAACCATCCCTTGAACATGCTGTAAAACATGCTCCTTGTCTCAAGGTTCGTTATCGACAAGTGATACCATGGTTCCATGAGTTCTCCCCTGTATTCAACTGTATCCGGCTTCAGGTAACCGCTCGCCATGAGAAGGCTCCATATAGCACTCTCATCGGTATCAAGCTGCCCAAATACTATCTGCTCATCAAAATTAACCACTATATCCTTACCGCTTATCAAATCCTCCATCATCTGTTTCACTTCGGAAGCTGCAGTCTGAATCAGACGGCTTACAAGTCCGTTAGAGCTAGTCGATGCCCAGTACGGTCTTAACTTCTTTTCCTTTAAGAAGTTGGTAATTGACCACGGATTATATATATCACTATGTGCTCCGAAAACAAATCCATCATACCATCTCTTAACATCCGGCTTATGTTCTCCAAGATCCATATCATCAAGCGCCTTAAAGACCTCCTCCTCTGTAAATCCGAAGCATGTGCTGTATCTTTCCGATGTTGTCGTAACCACCGCCAGATTATTCAAATCAGAGAATATTGACTCCTTCGACACCCTCGTAATCCCCGTCATCACTGCACGCTCAAGATATGGATTGGTCTTAAAGGTCGAATTGAAAAAACTTCTCATGAAAGACGTAAATTCCTCCCAGTAGCCGTGGATATATGCCTCCTGCATCGGGGTATCGTACTCATCAAGAAGTACAATTACCTTCTTCCGGTAATACCTGCTCATATAATTGCACAATTGTTTCACGCTCATAGCACATACGGCATCATCCATCCTCATATTCGTCTGTCTGAATTCAAGCTTCTCATCATCATCAAATATCTCACTGTCCAGCAGATTACGATTGTTCCTATACAGCTCCTCAATTTTCATCTTAACCTGCTGCTTTGCGTCCTTTAGGTTGTCCGCCTTCACATCCGCAAAGCTTAAAAATATCACAGGATAAGTCCCCTGTATCTGCCTATATCTCTCATCCTCCCATATAGACAGTCCCTCAAATAAGTCTCCTCTGTCCGCATACCCGTTAGAAAAAAAGCAGTTGAGCATGCTCATGTTGAGTGTCTTGCCGAAACGGCGCGGGCGGGTTATGAGTGTCACTATATCCCTCGAATCCCACCATTCTTTTATAAATGCCGTCTTATCAATATAAAAGCTCTGACTCTCTCTTATATCATTAAAACCTTGATTTCCTATACTTATATTATACCCCATATCTCCAACCTCCATATATTGACATTATATGATATGAGGGGCAAAAGGTATTTTGCCCCTCACATTATATTCGCCAAAATCCGTATTCCATATCTGCATATTATCACAATGTATCATCTTTAGCAATACATTTAAGAATTAAAACCGTATGGTATTGCCTCCCAAAACATTATATTTTATACTATATAATCAGGGATAAAATTGCACCCTGATTTAAAAAATGCTTCAAAGAAATGAGGTCTGTAACTATAATGAAGAAAAGCTCATCCGCCCGGAATACACATAAAAATATTGTCAGCTGCTCCAATGACGAACGCTTCCTTGCCGCGTGTGACAGAATAATCCACACCGAACATATAGAAAACGGCATCGGAACCCTCAGTGAAAAGACTGTTCACTCAGTCCTTAAGAATTATCTTGAACCTGACACCACATACCACGAGATAAAGACCGGGCGGTATGTGGCTGACATACGCACCCCTGACGGCATCTACGAAATCCAGACAAGACAGTTTAACAAGCTTCGGAACAAGCTCGAGGCCTTCCTTCCCAAATACTCCGTGACGGTGGTCTACCCCATACCGCACATAAAGTATCTGCGCTGGATTGACGGACAGACGGGCGAGATTACCCCTGCCCGCAAATCCCCGAAAAAAGGTGTGTTTCAGTCCGTTTTCTACGAGCTTTACAAGATTAAGCCGTACCTTACGCACCCGAACTTCCATCTGCTGCTCATGCTCATCGACTTGGAGGAGTACAGGTTTCTCAACGGCTACAGTAAGGACAGAAAAAAAGGTTCCACCCGCAGTGACCGTATTCCTACGGCTCTGTATGCAAGTGAAACCATTATGTCTGTTGACGATTATAAAAAGCTTATACCTGATGAGCTTGACGATACCTTTACAGCTAAGGATTTTGCCAAGGCGTGTCATGTCAATATGACTATTGCTCAGCCTGCCGTCAATGTTCTTACGCATGTCGGTGCGCTAAAGCATATAGGGAAGCGCGGACAGGCATATCTCTACCAACGCAGCACTGCGCCAAAATAATCTGCCGGCGTCGCCCTTATTTATCTGATTCGGCAGACACAAAGACTGCCATGGTGCGCGCAGCGAGTCTTATGCGCTTTCTGCCCGCATCGTATATAACGCCCGTCTCGTCCGAGCTTAACAAGCAGCTCCAGTTTTTTCCTGCCATCTCAATCACGGCAAACTCGTGCGGCTCGGTATGCATATTGTAAAGGATATACACATTTACCTGCTCTCCTGCATAAGCACCGCTGTAGAGCAGTCCAATGTTGTGTGAATACTCAGCCATAAGAGGAAACCACGCTCTCTCACTATGGCAGGACAGATCCGGCATCCCCTTTATCCTGTGGTCATTCATGGAAAAATCATGCTCCGGATGTATACACGGGTGCTCTTTTCTGAACTGTATAAGCCTCCTCGTAAACTCATATAAATCTGAATTTTTCTCAAGCAGCCCCCAGTCTATATAGTTAATCTCATCATCATGGCAGTATGGGTTATTATTTCCACCGTGGCTCATTCCCAACTCATCGCCTGCGATGAGCATTGGCACCGAAGCTGACAAAAATACCATGGCAAGTGCATTCTTGACCATCTTTTTCCGCTCCCTGAGTACAATCTCCCGCTTCGTCTTTCCCTCAGCTCCGCAGTTGAAGCTTATATTATAGCGTCTGCCGTCCATGTTATTCTCGCCATTGTACTCATTGTGCCTGCGCTCATAGCTTACCATATCCATGAGGCTTAAGCAGTTCTGGTCAGCCATGAAGTTCACAACCGGGTGTCCGCACTCGTGCCTTGTCTCCCTGTCGACAAAGCCTCCTATGCTGTCCTCGTCACCTCTTAGGAAATGTCTGCCCGCCTCCATGAAGCCGTCGTTGTACCTGATAATTCTCCGCCCGGCATCGCTCACAGCCTGAACCGTGCCCGCATGGAAGCTGTCCCCACCGAAATCATCGCCGAGCAGCACACATTCAGAAAGATACAGGTCAGTCCTCACGGCATACAATAGTCCTCCGCTCCCGATTATCCTGAAGCCGTCCACGCCGAGTCTAATATGCCAGTATCTTAATATCTCCACCGCCATCGCCGGTGCCATGTCAAGTGGGAACCAGAACTCCATCAGCACCGCTGTTCCATGCTCATGGAACACGCGCACCATCTGCGAAAACTCCTCCACACAATTATCCCCTGCACAGTACGCTCTCTTAGGCGCAAAATAATAACCGTCCGTGTAGCCCCAGTAATTAACCTTTCCTGTGCCGGCTCCTGCATAGCCCGTGCCATAATGGCTCCTGTTGTCCGAATGTGTCGGCAGAACCTCGTGGAACTCGTAGCACGGCATAAGAAGCACCATATTCATTCCAAGCTTCTGTATATATGCCGCCCTTTGTGCCAGTGCCGCGAAGGTTCCCCCCTCTGTATCTCCGAGTCCGGGCGCAAGCTTCGTGAAGCCCCTGACATGGAGCTTGTAGATGAGAGGATTATCAAGTATCGCATGAAAAGCAGTTTTCTCACCGTAAACATTTTCAACGATATCCGCCTGCCCGCTTCTTAACACACTGCACAGCTCGTCCCTGTCTCTTCCAAAGCCGTCCCCGTCCTGCTGCTCCTTAGCCTCATAACAGTACTCCTTCGCATATATATCCGCTTGTTTCCCATCACCTACGGCATAGCACGCACCATCAAGTCCTGCCGCAGCCTCCTCATTGCCAAAATCCAGCACAAAGGAGAATATCTTCCCGCACTTAAATTCCTGCGGTATCTCTATTGTCATGCCGCCATACGGCTCACCGCACTCAAATATGGTCAACGACAGCACCACGTCATCGCTGAAAATACCAAACTGCCATCCATTTGTGATTTTCTTAGCCCCCATGCTTATTTCAGAAGCTTTTCTTAATGTAATTGATGTCTTATCAGGTATTTTCATATATTCACACAACTTTCCGATTTATTTTAAAGTAATCATTCAGAAATCACGGCGCAAAACAGCCCCTTCATGCATATTTTCCACATCTGTAATGCATGTGAAAAATATGCTTTGGAAACTATTTCTTTGATGCCTCTATCTTCTCTGCAAGCTCCGTAAGATACTCCCACCTTGCATACTTTTCATCAAGCTTGTTCTGTGCAGCTTCTTTTTCCCTGCCAAGCTCGTTGAGCTTCACAAAATCCGTCGCATACTTCACCATATCCTCATCAAGCTTCTCTATATTTTCCTCAAGAGCCGCTATGTCATCCTCTATGGTATCATATTCCTTCTGCTCCATGTATGAGAACTTAAGTGCCCTCTCGCCCTTATTCCATGTCGCCTTTGTATTTTTCTCCGAAGCCTTATCCGCCGTACCCTGCCCCATGCCTGCTGCCGGGACAGCCGCCATCTTAGCAAGTATCTCATCTGCCTCCTGATGCACTTCCTCAGTTATATTCCCGCAATCATCGAAAACAAATATCCTGTCCGCCGCCCTGTCAAGAAAATATCTGTCATGGCTCACGATTATGGTTATTCCGGCAAAGCCCTCAAGGTAGTCCTCCAGAATCGACAATGTCTGGATATCAAGATCATTCGTAGGCTCGTCCAGTATCAGTACATTCGGTGCGGACATCAGCACCCTTATAAGGTACAGTCTCCTCTTTTCTCCGCCCGAAAGCTTTCCAATAAGTGAATACTGCAATGTGGAATCAAACAGGAACCGCTCGAGCATAAGCGAAGCCGACACACTTCCCTCCGGTGTCTGAACATACTCCGCAACATCCTTAATACAGTCAATAACCCTCTGCTCAGGGTCAAGCTCACCGTTCTCCTGCGCAAAATAACCTATGCGTATGGTGTCACCTATCTCAACCTCACCTGTATCCGGTTTCTCCATTCTTGTGATAATCTTCATAAGTGTTGACTTTCCGCATCCGTTCTTTCCGACAAAAGCCACCGCCTCATCGCGCAGAAAGATATATGAAAAATCATTTATAAGTGTCCTGCCGTCAAAGGACTTGCTTATGTTTCTAAGCTCTATCGTCTTTTTCCCCATGCGCGTATATACGCTCGACAGCTGTGCAGACTCAGTCCTGCGCGAAGCTGCTGCCTGTGCAGACGCCTCCTTCATATCGTTAAAGCGGTCAATTCGCGCCTGCTGCTTGGTGGAACGTGCCTTCGCGCCTCTCTTAATCCACTCAAGCTCCCTTCTCATAATGTTCTGTCTCTTCTGCTCCGTTGAATCAGCCATCGCCTCTCTCTCTGCCTTAAGTTCAAGAAAGCCCTCATAATTCGTCTGATAGCTGTACACCCTGCCGCGGTCAATCTCCAGGATTCGGTTGCTCACCCTGTCAAGAAAATATCTGTCATGGGTTACCATAAGAATAGCACCCTTGTACGCCCTCAGATAACTCTCAAGCCACTGCGTCATCCATCTGTCAAGATGGTTGGTCGGCTCGTCAAGTATCAGTATATCCGCTCTTGCAAGAAGCGCCCCCGCAAGTGCAACTCTCTTCTTCTCACCGCCGGACAGCCTATCCACTACCGTATTAAACTCAGTAAAGCCAAGCTTGCCGAGTATCGTCTTGGCATCACCCTCTATCGTCCACTCATTCTCATGGGTTGTATTCGCCTTTATGACATACTCATATATCGTGCTTCCCGGTGTAAATTCAGGGTTCTGCGGAAGATATCTTATATGAACATTATTCCCCTTTACGACACTTCCCTCATCCGGTATGTCAAGCCCTGCGGCAATCTTTAGAAGAGTCGACTTACCCGTTCCATTTATTCCGATAACACCTATCTTTTCATTCTCGTTTATTGAAAAATCCACATGGTCAAATAGCTTCTTATCAGTATATGCCTTGCACATGTCCTTGATTGTAAGTAAATTCATTTTATCTATTCCTTCTAAAACCTAATAATAAGATGTCGGGGGGCAAAAATGCAAATTTAATGTATGAGTGTATAGAGCATGTTTTGACCTCAACATCATAATAACAGACTATATACAGTTTAACAAATTAACACCCATTATGCAATTACAAATCACAGTATTGTTTTTATAAGAATATATCATTATAATAATGATATCAGGGTCAAAAGGTCAAAAAGCCGTTCGTGCTTGCACGATTAGGCTTTTGACCCTCATATCATAATAATAAGATAATAGAAAATGCTTTTTGCTGAAAAGCTTCTTTCCTGATAATTTTTAGAGCTTCTGCGGATTTTCACAATGAAGTGTTTTAATCATAAAAAATTTTAATACGACGGAGCATATATATTAACTATGAACACAACAACCGATACGCTTGCCAATGATACAACGGACAATATCCCAACCTACAAGAGAGCCCATATATGGCAGATAGGCTTCTTCTCGCTAAACACCTGTGCGACGAACCTGTATCTTGCCATGATGGCATATGTCTCATACTATGCCAACGGAATCGCCGGAATATCGGTTGTAATGATTTCGCTGCTTCTTACAGTCATGCGTGTATTTAACGGCATTACAGACCCAATTGTAGGCTACATAATAGACAAGACTCACGGTCGCTTCGGAAAATTCCGCCCGTTTATGGTAATCGGAAATATTCTCCTCGCACTTAGCTGTATTCTTTTGTACTTTACAACACATCTTATGCATGTATTCTTGAGGATACCATATTTTATACTGGTATATGGACTTTTTATCATAGCCTTCACATTCCAGACAGCTGTTACCAAATCAGCACAGTCGATAATAACGAATGACCCAAAACAGCGCCCGATATGCACCTTCTTTGACTCCACCTTCATAAGTGCGGCTTATGGCGGTGTGGCGCTGTATGTCGCTCAGAGACTCATCCCGCACTACGGCTCCTTCAACAATCCGAAGCTCTTTGCGGAATTTATAATTGTGACCGTTGTGCTCTCCATGCTCTGCACCCTTCTCGCGATAATCGGGATATGGAGCAAAGATAAGGACGAGAACTTCGTTCTGCCACATGGACCGGGACATGAAAATGCAGTGACAATACACGCATATCTCGATGTGCTCCGTCACAACAGACCTATACAGATGCTCGTAATCGCCGCCTCAACGGATAAATTCGCCTCCGTCGTGTATTCACATGCCGCCGTAACGGTAATGATGTACGGAATAATCATGAATAACTATTCCATATACGGACTCATCGGTATAATAACAGCCCTACCATCACTTGTCATTGTGGTGTTCGGAATCTCACTCGCAAGACATTTCGGACAGCGCAGGGTGCTTATCTGGTTTACATGGGCTTCCATCGTCTTTCAGACAGTGATTGGGCTGTTACTGCTGTCCGACAATATAAGCACTGTATCACTAAAGCACATAAATCTGATAACCATACTGTTTTTCACCGTGTTCGCAATCCTCAACGGCTGCAAATCAATAACCAACAATATGGTCATCCCGATGATTGCCGACTGCACCGACTACGAATTATACCGCAGTGGACGCTTTGTCCCGGGACTTATGGGCGCCCTGTTCTCATTTGTGGACAACTTCGTATCATCCCTCGGGACTGCCTTTGTCGGAATAATGTTGAGCATTATCGGCTTTGGAAATGCATTTCCGCAGGTCGGTGACGCCATGACCCCGCTCATACTGTGGAGTACCATATTTTTTTACTGTATCACCCCTATAATCGGCTGGATAATCTCCCTTATATCCATGCAGTATTACAGGCTTGACAGAAAGCGCATGGAGGACATAGTAAAAGAGCTCAACAAATCCAAAAAATAATATTTTTACGATGTTGGGGTCAAAACATGTGCTATAAACTTAGCATGTATAACGTATTATATTT